>FLNV01001012.1_pt1 | contig 281342 bp, 250 predicted proteins | sample 1140351 | NCBI WGS metagenome assembly FLNV01 (sample SAMEA3878207, study PRJEB12797) | bioreactor metagenome | biome: Moose rumen | place: Sweden | collected 2011-10 | reverse complement strand
TCCCATCCAATTTTTCTTAATACATTATATCCTTGCATCGTTTTGTATTTACAGAAAGTATCTTTTAAGAATTTGGCTACCATGTGATGTAATCCTGGATTACCATTCGCTGTAGCTGGTCCATCATAAAATACCCATTTTTTTGCTGTTGCACGATTAGCAATAGTTTCGTTATAAATAGCTTCTGTACCACCCCATGCATCTATTTGTTTTTGTTCAACTTCTGCTACTGGATGTTTGTCTAATTCAGCAAATTTTCTCATTTTTATTCTCCTCCATTTCAAAATTTAAATCAGATAAGTTATCTCCATCATATCCATAGTAATCATAGATACTTGATACATCTAAAGTAACTATATCTTCTTTTTTATATCCTAATTTTTTTAAGCAATCATATACTTCTTTTTCTGATTTACCTTCTACTTCTAAGTATTCAGGTATCATAGGCCACTTGTCTAAATCTACTTCTACTCCATCTAATAAATATTGTGTACGTTTATTTTGTTGGAAACCTCTATTATGAAATCCTAATGTTTCAAGTATTTCATTTGTTGTATGAAAATCACTTACTTCTATTTCTAGTTCTTTTGTTCCATCAATTGTTTTAGCTTCTAAATCTTTAATTGTAAGTGTTGTTGTAATTCCATTCGTTCTTAGTCTTATCCATTTGTTTTCTTGTTTTGGTTTTAAGTCATATACCATTCTAGATTGCATAGAATCAAATATGTATTTTGCTCCAAGTTCTTCTAGTTTTTTTATGACTTCATCATGGTTAATTTCTAGTACTCTGGCTTCATATTCCGTTTTTTTCATAAATCCTCCAACTAAAAAAATTCATAAATCTAAGGGCGCAATTATGCGTGGTACCACCTTAGTTTATGAACTTGCCATACACTCAATCTCTTAACGCGAGTAACGTTTATTTCTACTTTATTCAAAATAACACATTAGAAGTGATTCTCAATATATCTTCATTTATTAATCTTTCACCATAATGATTAACTCTCTAAAAACTACTAGGATATTGACGTCTTCCTCAATTGCTTTACGTGGTTTAATATACCACATTTTTTTTGATGATGTCAATATTATCTGTTTTTTAAAGTATTATTATGATATAATTCTACCATAGGAGAGTGAAAAAATGGATACAAGTATTTTTCGTGAATATGATATTCGTGGGGTTTATCCTACTCAGGTTAATGAAGATGTTGCTTATACAATTGGTAGAAGTTATGGTTCTTATATACAAGAAAAGTTAAAAAGGACAATATGTGGAGTTGGAAGAGATAATCGTTTATCTAGTCCTGCTTTATCAGAAAAATTAATACAAGGTATTACTGATTCTGGTTGCAATGTAATTGATTTTGGATTGGTAACTACACCAATGTATTATTATGCTTGTTTGAAGTCTAATGTTATTATTGGTGTAATGGTTACTGCTAGTCATAATCCTAAAGATGATAATGGCTTTAAATTTAGTTTTGATCCATATGGTAATGCTCGTGGAGAACAAGTATATGATTTCAGAGATTATACTCTTGAAGGAAAATTTTTAAGTGGTAAGGGAGAAGTTACTGAATTCGATCCAAAAGACTATTACAAGAGTTTTATTAAAGAAAATATTGAAATGGGAGACAGAAAATTAAAGGTTGTATTAGATTGTGGTAATGGAACTACTTCTCTATTTGCCAAAGATATCTATTCTCAATTTGATAATTTAGATATTACAATGATATGTGATGAAAGTGATGCAACATTCCCTAATCATCATCCCGATCCTGCTGTTGAAGCCAATAATAAAATGTTAAAAGATAAAGTATTAGAAATTGGTGCTGATATTGGTATTGGTTTTGATGGTGATGGTGATCGTGTTGGTGTTGTAAATGAAAAAGGAGAAATGATGTTCTCCGATATGGTAATGTTAGCAATTATTCGAGCTATTAATGATACTGTTAGCAAAAGAGAATATTTATATGATGTTAAATGTAGTAAAGCCTTAGAAGATGAAATTATTAAGTTAGGTGGAACTCCTATATGTTATAGAGTTGGTAATTCATGGACTAGATATGCAGTTAATAAAAACAAATATCCATTTGGTGGTGAATATTCAGGTCATATGTATTTTACAGATAGATGGCCAGGAATTGATAGTGGATTCTATAACGGGCTACGTATATTAGAAATATTAAGTAAAACGGATAAAACAACATCTGAATTAATTAGTGGTATTAATAAATATTACAGTACGGAAGAATTAAAAATACACGTTGACGATGATAAGAAATTTGATGTTGTTAAAAAAGTTATTGAATATGTTAAATCTAAAAAATATAATTATTTAGATGTAGATGGTGTTCGTGTATTATTTGATGATGGATGGGCACTTGTTAGAGCTAGTAACACTGGTCCTAATTTAACAATTCGTTTTGAAGCAAATAGTGAATTAAGATTAGCAGAGATTCAAAAAGAATTTACTGATTTAATTCATAATTATATTCATTAAAAAAGATTGGAAATCCAATCTTTTTATTTGTCTAAGTATAATATATTCATATCTACATAAGCATTGATTCCTGGTACTCTTCCATTACTACATAACTGCCAATAAGTGTATTCTCCGTCATAATCTGTATGATCTGTGTAATGTGCTAACCATACTGGATATGTTGTATCATACCATGCTTTTTTCAAATAACTAGCACTACTATATAGTAATCCATCATATCCAGCACTTTTTAGAGTATCTAAGAAAGCTTTTGCATTCATACTATTACTATAAAAGCTTTGATGAAAATTGTTGTAGAATGACCAATTTTCCCAGTCATATGCAACTGGTAAATCTACTTGATAATCTTTGATTTGTTCAATAACCCATTCTGCATCCTTGATAGCACTTTCTTTACTATTTGCATAAGAATAGAAATAGATTCCTACAGGTATTCCTACTCTATTAAATCCTTCTATATTTTGTTTAAACTTGCTATCTACAAAGTATTCTGCATTAATTCCTTTGGTACTTCCTACACGAATAAAAACAAATTCTACTCCAGATTCTTTCACTTTTTCAAAATCAATATCTCCTTGCCAAGCGGATATATCTATTCCTATTTTGGTATTTTCAGTTTTATAATCTCTAATTAATTCATCAATCGGATTACTACCTCTCGAAGATGATCCACCACTACTCTTTGGAGGATTTTGAACGATCAGTGTAAAATCTTTACTAGTAATATTTCCTGAAAAATCTTCTGCTTCATATGTTAGTTTATATGATCCTACTTTATTTAAATTATAATTCCCTTTGATTTCACATCTAGGATTATCATCATAATTATCAGCACAAGTTATTTTTTCTCTAAAATCTTCTTCTGTTAAACCAACGTTTACTGTTTTGGATTCTCCTAGCCATAAGGTAGGAGGTGTTGAATCTTTTATTTCAATTTCAAAAGAATATGGAATTTTTATATCTTCATCATTGATATATTCGAAATGAACTTCTTGAATACCAATGGTATCTGTAGGTATCTCAAAATCATTAATATATTCCCCATTTATGTTTTCTATAAAATCAGATACTTTTACTTTGGATAAAAATTCTGTCGTTCTTTCTTCTTTTAAATCAACAATGATTGTTGCATTTTTTATTTCTTCTATATACTCTTCGTTTTCTTTTTTTGTTATATAATTTTTATAATATGGAATTAATACATTTATTGTTAAAGTAGTAATAATTGCAAGGCAAAGAAAAAGAATAATAAGCATTCTTTTATTTTTTTTATTTATTATTATCCTCTTTCTTTTTTGCTTCATATTCTTCCTTCTTTTCTTCGAATCTTTCAGCAATTACTTCTGTTGCTTTTCGAGAACTTAGTACTTCATTTGGATTGATAACTGGAATATCAGGATATAAAGTTTTTAAGTCTACATAGTAATCATTTGTGTTTAATTTATTTAGGTATATCTTGGCATGATTTATTCTTGTATTTTCTATTATTTTACTTAGATTTACGTAGCATGGATCACTTTCATATACATATTCTTGATTATTCTTAGGATTGTTATAATTCAATCTTAATTTATAAGCATGGATTCCTTGAACTGGTTTTAATGTATTATCAACGATTATTTCTGATATTGGTATATCAATAAATACATTATCTTTTTTCATTTGTTTTATTTCTTTATCTCTTAATATTTTTGTAACATATTTTGGTAAAAAAACAATTAGTAATAAGATTGATATAAAAAAACAAGCAATGGATATTATTGGATAGTATTTGTTATTTATTAATAAATCTGGATTGTCTCTATCATAAGTAATAGGAATCTTGTCGGATACTGTTAATTCTTTTGTAGAATTGGTATTTACAATTTTACTATATTCTTTATGATTCACTTTGTATTTTACTGTTGCTTTATTAGAAGTAGCATTATATTCCACTTTAGTAATTTCAGCATTAATATTAATTGTTCTTCTTCCTAACTTATAACTATAGATTCCAACTCCTATAGATATAACGAATAATAATACTCCTAGTAGGACCGCAAAGAATATTCTATTATTTTTACTTTTAGTTACAATATCATTCATTGTACTCATCCCTTTTATTCTATCCTAAATAATATCTTATATTTATTATTATATCATTTTCTACGATAAAAGATATATTAGAATTGTTTAAATTATAAATATAGACATTATCGTATGGTGAGTAATAATTATTACCATAGCAATCAAACATATCTTGTTTTGTAGAATATAAATGAATCCCTTCATTTGTTACAATTTTTTCATTGGTTATATTTATTGCATATATTTTTTCAACATTATTTTCTTTATATGTTTCTACTTCAAAGTCATCATATTCATAGATGTTAGATAATCCTTCTTGATAAGTAGATTCTTCTGTTCTAACGTTGTTATAAGGTCCCACAATTAATGATAGATTTGTATAATTCATTCCTACTTTTAATTTATCTTGGTTATATGTTAAATAGTATTCTGTAATTGATTCATTATTTTTCATACTATTGGATGTACATCCAACTAAAAAAATTAAGGAAATGATTAATATTACTTTTTTCATATTATTACCTCTTTTTCATTATAATATTTTTTAATATAAAAAGAAACAGATTATTCTGTTTCTTCTATCTGTTCTTCGACAGGTTCTTCAACTACTTCTTCTTCAATTACTGGCTCTACTTCTTCTGGTTCTTCAGCTTTTTTGGATTCATCATCTGTTAAGATATATAATTCGTTATCTTTATCAATAAATGCTACATAACCTTGTTTACTAGAACCATAAGGATATCTATATGAATCATTTTTTCTTGTAATATATCCAATTTCATCAATATCTGGTAAATCATATTCTTTCAAAGATTCTTTTATTTGTTCTAAATAAGAGTATTCATTTGAAAGATTATTTAGTGTGACAAAAGTAGAATAATATAGAGATACTCCATCGTAATATTTTCCTTTTTCAAAAATATTAATGGTATAAACATCATTATTTTTGTAGATTATAGTATGATATGTTATTGTTTCACTATATTCAAATAATGTTATTTTTTCTTCTGTATTTTTATTTATAAGAATAATACCATCTTCTGTATCTTCTATTTCAAAGGAATATTCTCCTTCTTCAATTGTATTCATATCATATGATGACTGATGATACTCAATATCTCCTAAATATCTTTCTTTATATGTGTAACATACTGTATAGTCTTCATAATCTTTTGGAACAGGAATAGACCCCATTAATGGATATAGTACCAACATTGTTAAGACTAATATTATGTTTCTTTTTGTTTCTTTCTTTTTATCTTCTTCTGTTAAAGTATCTCCTTCAATTAGAGGGGATATTTTTGAAGGACGAAGTATATATAAAGATATACATATATAAACGATTACCATTATTGTAGATACAACTGCTGTATAAATCATTACTTTGGTAGATGGTGTTAAACTAGTACATTCTCTTAATCTGTTAACTTCTTCTAGAAAAATAGCGAAATCCCAAAATCCATGTAGGAAAGCTACTGACCATATATTTTTTGTTCTATAGTAAATGGCACCTAGCATCATTCCCATAGCAGTTGCTTGGAATATTTGAATTGCTGTTTCAAAAACTGTTTGGCCACCTATCCAAATATTTGTTACATGCATTCCTCCAAATATCAAAGATGAAAGAATTATAGACAATAAAACATGTTTACGATCGTGTCCAAAACGCTCTATAAATTCATTTAATAACCATCCTCGACATAAGAATTCTTCAAATATTCCTATTGTTCCACAAAATATTATTAGAGACAATAGATTATCTAATTCAATGTGTTTCCACGGAGTAGATATCAGAGCTCTGAATAGTGAAAACGCAAACATAAATGCTCCTACTCCAATCGATTTAATAAATTTCTCGTGTTTTTGAGTAAATACATAATTATTGTTGGATAGCATCATAACACAGAATACAACAAGAATACATAGGGATTCTACTAGTATATATGTTCCATATTTACTATATAATATTAAGTTTCCTAATTTCCCAGGAATAACTTGATTTACTAAATCCACTATAATAAAGATTACAATCATATAAATGAAAAATAAGAATATATTCTTCTTTCTTTTATCTTTCATATTATCACCTACCTTATTATAACATTGACTTCCACCAAAAATCATAAAATTATTACACATTTTCATTATTTACTATGAACTATACATATCTATGTTAAAATGGTTTTGCGCGTTGAAAAAGTGAATTCACTAAAAATTATTATAGAAGGAGAGGTACGACAGTACACATGAGAGGAAAAATTAAGTGGTTCAATAATGAAAAAGGATATGGTTTTATAGAATATAAACAAGATGAAGATATATTTGTTCATTATTCTGCAATTATGAAAGATGGATATAAAACTCTTAATCAAGGAGATTATGTAGAATTTAATCTTGTAGAAACTACAAAAGGCTTGCAAGCTCAACATGTCGTAGAAATTAATAATTTATTAGTAAATTAAAAGAGTCACATAATGATGTAACTCTTTTTTATTTTTTTTCGCCATCTAAACTAAATGATTTTGCATCCGTAATCAAAACATCTATTATTTTTCCAATGTCTTCTTTGGCATTTGATACATTAACTAATTTCATAGTATTTGTATATCCAAATACTTTTTCTGGATCTTTTTCGCTTATTCCTTCAATAAGGACTGGAACAGTTTTATTTAAATATTTTTCATTAGCTTCTTTGCTATATTTATTAATAATCTTGTTTAGTTTTTGAAGACGCTCTTCTTTTTCCTTTAAAGTAATTTTATCTTCCATCTTTGAAGCTGGTGTTCCTTCACGAGGACTATAAATAAAGGTGAAAGCACTATCGTATTTACATTTGTTAACAACATCTAATGTCTCTTCGAAATCCTCTTCTGTTTCATTAGGGAATCCAACAATAATATCTGTTGTAATAGAACAATTTGGAATATTTTTTCTAATTCTATTGTATAAATCTAAGTATTCTTCTTTTGTATATCTTCTACCCATAAGTTTTAGAATTCTTGATGAGCCAGATTGTAGAGGTAAATGAATATAAGGCATAATATTATCTTTTTCAGCAATTACATGAATCATATCATCTGTAAAATCCCATGGATGAGATGTAACAAAACGAATTCTTTCTATGCCTGTATTAGACACTGCATCCAATAATTCAGCAAAAGAGAATTCCCCTTCTAGATCTTTTCCATAAGCATTTACATTTTGACCTAATAAAGTTACTTCTTTATAACCTTTTTTTATTAAATCTTCTACTTCTTTAATGATTTCTTTACTTTTACGAGATCTTTGTTTTCCTCTTGTATACGGAACAATACAATATGTACAGAATTTGTCACATCCATATTGAATATTAACCCACGCTTTTATATCTGAGTCTCTTCTGTATGAAATATTTTCATAGACTTCTCCTTCACAAGAATATACAGATATGTTTTGTTTGCCATTTCTTTTTATTAATAAATCTTGTAATTCATGAATATTATGAGTACCAAATACAATATCTACATATGGATGCTTTGTCATAAGTTCATTAACTACATTTTCTTCTTGAGCCATACATCCACAAATAGCTATAATTAAATCTGGATTGTTTTTTTCTTTTTCATGTTTACAACGACCTAAGAAGCCATATAGTTTGTCATGAGCATTTTCACGAATAGCGCATGTGTTTAATACAACAACATCAGCATTTTCAATCGTATCTGTAGGTTTTAATCCTAGGGATTCTAAACGAGCTGCTATTTCTTCTCCATCATGAACATTCATCTGACAACCATATGTCCTTAAAAAATATTTTTGATTTTTAAACATGTTTTTATCATAATTTTCGTTTAAATAGATATATTCTGTTTTATTTTTTGTTCTTTTTTTTGCTTCTTTTAGATCTGGTAATTTCATAAACATCACTTCCGTTATATGATTATAGCAAAAAATGTAAAATATGAAAAGTTTATTCATATTTCTTTATCAGATGCTTTTTTAATGATAAAATGACATTATGGAGGTAGAGTATGAAAATAGATAAGAAACTTTTAGGAGGTAAAAGGAAAGATTATTTAAGTTGGGATGAGTTTTTTATGGGAATTGCCAAATTATCAGCCGGAAGGAGTAAAGATCCAAATACTCAAGTTGGTGCTTGCATTGTCAGTGAAGATAATAGAATATTATCTATTGGATATAATGGTGCACCTAATAATTTCCCAGATGATGACTTTCCTTGGAATCGTGAAGGAAAACCAACAGAGACAAAATATATGTATGTATGTCATGGAGAAGCAAATGCTATTAACAATTATCCTGGTAGTCGTAAAGATTTGAAAGGATCGAGAATTTATGTTGATTTGTTTCCTTGTAATGAGTGTTCTAAATTAATTGTTCAAGCTGGAATATCTGAAGTAGTTTATCTTTCTGATAAATATGATGGAACGGATAGTAATATGGCTTCAAAACATATTTTTGATACATGTGGTGTAAAATATCGTATGATGGATAAAGAGCACCAAAGAGTATTAAAAGTATCATTAAAACCTGATGAAAGTATTGAATATTTAGATAAGTAATTACTTATCTTTTTTTTGCAATAAAAAAAGTGAAGATTTTCTTCACTTTTTTAATCAACTGGTTCTCCACAAGATGGACATACGCTTGAATCATCTGTTAACATCATTCCACAATTATTACAGAATCTAGTTTTTGTAGGTTCATCTATGTATGTCGTTTCTTCTTTTTTAGGATTATCAAACATATTATCATATTCGCTTAGGCGCTTATTAATATCCGTAATTGGTGTAGCATTAGATATGTCTTCATTATTAATAATATCATCAAGATTATGTACCTCGTTGCTACTTGCTTCATCTGATATTTCTATTACACTACCAGCGTCTATAGAAGGTTCTTCCACATTGGTCTCTGTGTCTTCTGGAATTTCAATTGTTGGAATTGGATTTATGCTATCTCCGAATGGATTGATATTTTCTGATTCATCTTCTGCTGAATTAGTTATTTCTGATTCTTCTGTTGAAGATTCCTCTTCTTCTATAGCATTCGTTTCTTCTTTAGGAGTTTCTTCTGCAGAAATATTGATTTCTGCATTTTCTTCTTCTATGATTGGTGCAACTTCTTGTTGCTCTTCTGAAGCTTCTGGTTCTTCTCCAGGTATATTTATATCTTGTTCCTCTTCCTCAATAATTGGTGCAACTTCTTCTTCCTCTTTTGAATCTTCTGGTTCTTCTCCAGGTATGTTTAAATCCGATTCTTCCTCTTCTATAATAGGAGTTATTTCTTTTTCTTTTGGAAGATCTATATCTGGCGTTTCTTCTTGTTTTTCCTCAGTTGCTGGTTCTCCATTAATATCTGTTGTTTCCATAGTAGATATTTCTACTGGAACTTCTTCTATTGTAGGGAACGCTGGTTCTTCTGGTGATTCTTCAACAGGATTTTCCTGTTGTTCTTCTTCACTATCTTCCTTCTCTACTTCTACTGGAGTTTCTTCTGGTGACTCTTCTTCAGATGCTGCTTCCATAATAGGAGAATTCATTAAACTAAAAATATCTTCAATAGGTGTTTCTTCTTTAGAAACCTCCTCTTGTGGTTCTTCTACAACTGAAGTTTCTTCTGTTGATTCTTCCACTGGTTCTTCAGCAGGTGCTTCTTCTGCTGTTTCTGTCTCTTCTTCTACTACAGTTTCTTCTGAAGGAATCGCAACGTCTTCTTCTACTTCAGTAACGATAGGTTCAGTTTGTACTTCTGCTACTGGAGTTTCTTCAACTTGTATATCTTCAACAGCTTGTTCTTCGACAACTGGAGTTTCTTCTGATACAACAGTTTCTGTTGCTATCTCGGCAGGTAGAACAACTTCTTCTGTTGGAACAATATCTTCTATTGGTTCCTGAGTTTCTTCTGGTTCTTCTTTTGGTTGTTCTTCGACAACTGGAGTTTCCTCTGTTGACGAAACTTCCACAGGCTGTTCTATTGCTACTTCTTCTACCGGTTGCTCTACTACTTCAGTTTCTTCTACGGATGGTTCTGCTTGTAATTCCATAGGCAATACGACATCTTCTGTCGATACAATATCCATAACTGGTTCTTCTGTAACTTCTTCTTCTACGATTGGTACTTCTGCAGGTGAAGTCGTTTCATCTTGAGTTTCCTCTACAACAGGTAAGTCATCATCTACAACCATATTGTTTTGACTTTCACTTGATTCTGCTACTGTTAGTCCATCTACTGGACCTGAAGTTAGAGAAATAACTTCTTCTACTGGAGTTTCCTCTATCGTTTGTTCTTCTGCTACTGGTTGAGCAGCTTCTACTACCGGTGTTACTTCTTCGGCAACTGGAGCAACAGGAGCAGGTACTTCTTCAACTACTGGTTCTGCAAGTGGAACAGTTTCTACTGCAGGTTCTGAAGTTTCAACTGATTGTTCAGGAGTAACTTCTGGAGTTTCTACAGGAGCGACTACTTCTTCAACTACTGGTTCTGCAAGTGGAACTGGTTCTACTGCAGGTTCTGAAGCTGCAACTGATTGTTCAGGAGTAACTTCTGGAGTTTCTACAGGAGCGACTACTTCTTCAATTACTGGTTCTGCAACAACTACTTCTGCTACTGGTTGAACAGCTTCTACTACTGGTGTTACTTCTTCGGCAACTGGAGTTTCTACTATTTGATTATTTTCTAATTGTTCTGGAACTGGTTCTTGAGCAACTGCTTGAGTTTCTACATTTTGTTCAGGGGTAACTTCTTCATTATTAACAACATTTGAAACCATTTCTGTTATTTGATCATACATTGTAGTTGGTCCGCCTTCAAAGACTTCTTCAGGGTTTACGTCTAAGGCTATTTGCTGTTCTACAATTGGGTTTGGTGCTTCAACTATTGCAGCTGTTCCTGCAGCTTCTTGTGCAGGATCTACTGGCATATCTAAACTTTCAGCACTTGGAACAGTATTCACAACTTCTACAGCATCAATAACTTGGCCTTCTGTGTTAGTAACCTCTAAGTTTTCATTTTCAACCATTCGGTTCACATCCATTCCGTGTATATAATACCTTATCTTACAATTATTATTATATCATAAAAAAATCAATATGAAAGTAATTTTATTTCTATGCGTAAAAATATGACATCTTGTTATCTTTTCTTTAATTCATTATAATAAATATAGTTGAGGTGATTTTATGATATCTTGTGGTGTTGATATTATTAAAATTGAACGAATTATGAAAATGGAAAAGAATTTTCATCGACTTTTTACTGAAAAAGAAATGGAATATTTTCATAATTTAAAAAATCCTTATGAATCCATGGCAGGTACTTTCGCTGCAAAAGAAGCTTTTGCTAAGACTTTTCAAAAAGGATTAGAGTTTATTAATTTTCAAGAAATTGAAGTGTTACATACTGATTTACATGCTCCATATTTTGAATTTCATGGTAATACAAAAAAAGAAATAGAAGGCAATCATTTTGCTCTTTCTATTTCTCATGATGGCGATTATGCAATCGCATATGTAATTCGATATTAATATTTTAAAATATTTTTATCTTCAATTATTTTTTTATATTTTTCTAAACAGGTATTCCAATCTTCGTAATATTCATCTTCACGATGATCTTCTAGTTTTTTGTTTTCGGATAAATATTTGCCTAAATAAGCAGATATTTTTTTTGCACCGTAATAGTTAACATGATCTCCATTATCTTTTGTATCTGTAAACCAATCGATATCTATTTCAGGAATAAGATTTGTATCAATATAATCTATTTCTAATTCGTTTGCCAAATCTTGTATTGTATTGTGTTTTGCAGTCCACCAATTCTTTATATTAGGTGCTGTATAAAATACTAATTCAATATTATTTTCTTTACATTTTTTGTATATTTTACGAATATAATATTCGTCATCTTTTGGTAAATCCCATTTATCTGTCCTATTAGACATATATTTTGGCTTTTGTTCTTTGTATGAATTTGTCTGTGTAACGTAATAGTATCCTTTCATAATATTCTCGTTAGTATAATTTGGCTTTTTCCATAAATCATTTAGTTTTAATTTTTTCCATCGATCATGATATCTTAAAAATGCATTATATCTTTCTCCTATTGAAACGATCTTTTGATAATCATCTAAATTTCTAAAGAATGTATTTGTTTCTAGAATAACAATTTTTGGCTGTTGATTATCTAATGCTTCTAATAAATAGTTATAAGAATAAAATATTTTTTGAGCATTTGTACCCATTACATAAGATGTGATTCCATATTCCTCATACATTTCCATTGGAGATACGGAAATGTAAGATTCACTATCACCAATTATTAAAACATCAATTGAATTTTCTTTTTCACTTAGTATTCCATTTGGTCTTAAATCTGGCATTCCTGCTTTTTTGGTATTATCTTTTGGTGTAAAAACGAAAGATAACCATGCCAATAATAAAGCAAATATTGCTAAGAAGACCACTGGTTTTATAATTACCTTATACTTCTCCATAAGCTCCTCCATCAAAGTTCGCATAAATAGGATCAATAGGAATATAATTTGCTCCATATGCTCCAAAGATTAATACATAGAATATTAATCCATAATATATTAGCCATCTTATAACAATATGTTTCTCTGCTATTTTTTCTCTAATATTAATATTCTTTTCACGCAATATATTAACTGTAAAGACAATGATTAATGTTATTGCAACAATAACGATGTCTTTTAATCCTATTCCTATAGTTACTAAATTACTATGTTTCAAACCTTTCAATGTGAAGTCAGTAAATATCTTTTTGAACATTCCAAAGCCAATTTTCAATGTTTCTGCTCTAAAGAATAATTCTCCAAACATAACAATAATTGTTGTTTTAACAATTTGGAATAAATGATATAGTTTGGATTGTCTATTAATATGTATTTTTTCACATAGTTTAATCACATATGGTTCAAAAATATTTTCTAAAAGGATAAATACAAAATGATACATTCCAAAGAAAATGAAATTCCATGCAGAACCATGCCATAAACCATTGCATAACCATACGCAGAATAATGCAATTGCTCCTGCTAATAATGGTCCAAAATGATTTCCTAGTTTTTTTCTGCCAAACATGGTTAATTTTTTCATTGGTTTTGATAGAGATACTGGATAGAAAATATAATCTTTAAACCATGCTCCTAATGTAATATGCCATCTTCTCCAAAATTCATTAATTGTTTTCGATAAGAATGGTTGTTTAAAGTTTTCTGGCATTTTTACATTAAATATTTCTGCTGATCCAATGACAACATCCATAGTGCCTGAGAATTCCATATATAATTGAATTGTATAGAATATAACAGCTAAAAGAATAATTCCTCCATCAAAACTTACATAGTCTTTGAAGACTTCTAGAATAAATTCGTTTAGACGATCTGCAATTACTATTTTCTTTAACAATCCCCATAGAATTCTTTGAATACCAAACGTTAAATTATGATAATTAATTGGTGTTCCTTCCCATAGTTTTTCTGCTGTATCACTATATCTGACAATAGGTCCTTCCATAATTCCTGGAAAGAAACTCATAAATAAAGCTAATCTTCCTAAATTAGAGTCTGCTTTTATTTTTTCATTATGAACATCTGTGATATATGATACTGCTTGTAGTGAGTAGAAAGATATTCCTATAGGTATTAACATTTTTGGTATTTTAAATTGAAAGGATACTTTCCATAATTTCAACAAACTATTGATATTTGTTAAGAAGAAAGGGGTATATTTTAATACTACTAAGCATCCTATATGTAATAGAACAGCTAGCAATAATACTCTTCTTTCTTTTTTGTTATATTGTTCTTTTATTTCTTTCTTCTTCTCTTTTTCTGTTTCTTTTAAGACAGAATCTCTTTCGTTTTTAATGTGATTCAACCATAACCCAAAATGATGTATTGAAAAAGTAGAAATAATTAAATATATTAATAATTTCTGACTTATAGACCAGAAAAAAGCATAGCTGATGATTAAAAGAACCTTCGATCTATGCTTTTGTGGTGTAATCCCATATAACAATACAGCGATTGGCAATATGATTAAAAAATATAAGGGACTACAGTAGGACATATTATTCTTCCTCCTGTAGTTTTGTAATCAAATCATATATTTTTTGTGCTGAATTGAAGTTACTTGGAATAATTTCTACTGTAGGAATAACTACATCAAATTCATCTTCTATTTCTGCTACTAGAGATAAAATAGTAAGAGAATCTAGATAATGTCCATCAATTAGATCTTCACAAGTATTGTAATCTACTTCTGGTTGAAGTTCTTCTAATATTTCAATTAGTTTATCCATATTACTACTCTCCTTTATAGTTTGGTGTATTTAAAATATGAGTTGGTAAAGTTTCTCTTATTACTTCATATTTCAAACCTTTTTTCATTATAACTTTTGGTAAATCTCTACTCAAGAATAATGATATACCTTCACTCATGCAATATGCTCCAGTATTTTTAAAGATAAATATATCTCCTATATCTAGCCCTGGTACATTTAATTGCTTAACTATTATATCATTAATTGTACATAAAGAACCACATAAATTCCAAAACTCTTCTTCTTTTGTTTTTCTTTTTGGAACAATTTCATAATGAGGATGTTTCATGGCCATTGTTTGACCATAATAAACTAAGTGGTTCATTCCACCATCTAAAATAGCAAAATTTCCTACTTGATTTACCTTTTTATCTACAACTTTTGTAAGATAAGATCCACAGCTGGAAGCAATACTTCTTCCTACTTCTAATGTAATTTTATATTTTGTACTAATCGTTTTAATGATTTCATTAAATTCTTTGAAAAACGTTTTTTCATCGAATTCATCACTTTGGAAATAGTATACAGGGAACCCTGTACCAAATTCTATTTCTTCTATTTTTGTTTTATATTTTTCTTCTAATGATTCAACAAAGTCTTTTAAATATTCTACTTCTTTTGTTAATCTTTTCGTTGAATGTTTTTGAGTACCAGAGAAGTATTCAATACCATTGATTGTAATGTATTTCTGCTTTTTGCAATCTTTGATAATATTTTCTACTTCTTCTTCGTTCATACCAAATTGATTTCCACTTGTTAATCTTAGTAATACATGAATCGGTTGTTTTAGTTTTGTTGATAATTTTTTTAATAATTCAAATTGAGTAACTGATTCGGCAGTATAAATACCTATATCCGGATGATTTTCCATCATTTCTTCAATTACTTCTGGAGTCTTATATACACCTGATATTACTAATTTTGACATCGGAATATTTAATTTTTTACATACTTCATATTCTCCTGGTGAGCATACTTCGAATCTATCAACATAATCATTTGTTTCTTTAATAATAAATGTATTGGCTTTGACAGCATAACATAATGATAAATCTTTATTTAAGCTTTTATGAAGATATTCTAAACGATTATGTAATTCATCTATATCAAATAAATATAGAGGAGTTCCATATTTTTTAACAATATTCTCATAATTTATCATTGTTTCACCACCAAATTCATTAATTCTTTTCTATCTATTTTTCCATTTTTAGTTAATGGCATTTCTTCTACTTGTTTTAATATTCCTGGAATCATATATACTGGAAGAGTTTCTTTTAAAGCAGTATGTAATTCTTTCTTATCTAACGTACCTACATAGAAACCATATAGTTTTTGTTTTTCTTCATTAAATAAGCAACAAGCTCTTTCAATACCATCTATTTTCATCATAGATTTTTCTATTTCTTCTAATTCGATTCTATGACCATTGTATTTGATTTGGAAATCTTTTCTACCTTGGAATACTAATTCTTGTTGTTCGTTGTACATTCCTAAGTCTCCTGTACGATAGATAAGTTCTATATAATTCTTATTTAATGGATTTTGTGTAAAATGTTTATCTGTTTCTTCTTTATTATTATAATAACCTAATGCTAAGCAAGTACCACTTACACATATCTCTCCTTTTACATTTGGTTCTGTTATTAGTTTGTTATTATCATCTAATAACATGACTCTCTCGTTTTCAAAAGCTTCACCAATTGGAATGTATTTATCATATTCTCTTTTACGATCAATGATATGGTAAGTACAATTACATGTTATTTCTGTTGGTCCATATAAATTAACAAAAGTTGCTTTTGGTAATGCTTCCATCCATTTATTTAGATGTTTTAATGGCATTACTTCTCCACTAAATAGTATTTTATTAACTTTTTTTGGTACTCTATATTCTAATCCATGGAATGTACTAATTAAACATAATGCTGATACTGCCCATATCATGGTTGTTACATTGTTATCGCATATAAAATCTAATAATTCTGCAGGAGATGAGAATAATCTTCTAGGAATGATTACTAATGTTGCTCCTACACATAATGAAGAATAGATATCTTTTACAGATACGTCAAAATCAAATGGAGCTTGATTTCCAATAATATCTCTACTCGTTATATGAAAGTTTTTGGTAAATATATCAATAAATTCAATAACAGAACGATGGCAAACACTTACTCCTTTTGGTGTACCAGTAGAACCAGAAGTGAAGTTTGTATATAATGGATCTATATCAATAAATCCTTTTCGTACTTCTTCTATTATTTTTTCATTTATTCTTTCTTTTTTTAGTTCTTCTACTAAGTATAAATTTTTCTTCTTGAATATTTGTTTTGCTAATTCATAATGTTCTTTATCTGTAACAACATATTTTGTATTTAATGTTTCATCTATTTTTTCAATACGACTTGTAGGTAATTCTGGATTGATTAATGTATATGTTGAATCGGCATATGCAATTCCTAAGAATGTTGATAATGCTTTCATATTCTTTTCCATGAAAACAATAACAGGTACACGAACTGCTTTTTCTTTGATTAAGAATGTAGCTACTTTTTTACTATAAGTTTCTAGTTCTTTATAAGAATATTTTCCATGTTCGTCAATGACTGCAATCTTATTAGGATTCTTTTTTGTTGCTATGCGTAAATATTCGGTGATGTTTTTCATACCTATCCTCCTCATACAACATTTATTATATCACAGATTTACCTAAGAAAAGGAGAATTGTGACGCTGTGTCTATATTTTTTTGTTATAGCAAAAAAAGAGCATATGCTCTTTATTTTACTGGTTTAATTACTTTTTTACCACCCATATATGGTTGTAGTACTTTTGGGACTTTTACACTACCATCTTCTTGGTAATTATTTTCAAGTAATGCTATTAATCCTCTAGGTGATGCAACTACTGTATTATTAAGAGTATGTAGGTAATATGTACCTTTTTCTCCTTTTGCACGAATACCTAAACGTCTTGCTTGAGCATCTCCTAATGTAGAACAACTTCCTACTTCAAAGTATTTTTGTTGACGAGGGCTCCATGCTTCGATATCACAAGATTTAACTTTTAAATCAGCTAAATCTCCACTACAACATTCTAGTTGTCTTACTGGAATATCAAAGTTTCTAAATATTTCAACTGTATAGTTCCACATTTTTTCATACCAATCCATAGATTCTTCTGGTTCACAGATAACAATCATTTCTTGTTTTTCAAATTGATGTACTCTATATAGACCTCTTTCTTCTAATCCGTGAGAACCACCTTCTTTACGGAAACATGGAGAATATGAAGTCATGTGAATTGGTAGTGTTTTTCTATCAATTATTTGATCTTTAAATTTACCAATCATACTATGCTCAGATGTACCAATTAAGTATAAATCTTCACCTTCTATTTTATACATCATAGCTTCCATTTCTGGGAAAGACATAACACCTGTTACAACATCTGCATGGATCATGAATGGTGGGATTGCATAAGTAAATCCTTTATCAATCATGTAGTCTCTAGCATAAGCTATCATAGCTTCATGAAGTCTTGCTACATCTCCTAGTAGATAGTAGAATCCTTCTCCACTTGTTCTACCTGCAGCTTCTTTATCCATTCCACTTAAACTGTTAATAATGTCAGCGTGATATGGAATTTCATATTCCGGAACCACTGGTTCTCCAAATCTTTGTACTTCAACGTTTTCTGTATCATCTTTTCCAATCGGAACAGATGGGTCTATAATATTTGGAATTACCATCATTTTTTCTTTAATATCTTTGGCTAAAGTAGTTTGTTCTTCTTCTAACTTAGTTATTTCATCAGCCATTTTAGCAATTTCTTCTTTAATTTTATTGGCTTCATCTATTTTTTTATCTTTCATTAATTTACCGATCTCGCCACTCATTTTATTTTTATCGGCTTTTAAGGTATCTGCTTTTGTTTGAGCTTCTCTTACTTTAATATCCATTTCATAAATTTCATCTACTAATGGAAGTTTTTCATCTTGAAATTTCTTTTTTATGTTTTCTTTAACAACATCTCTATTTTCTCTTATTAATTTAATATCTATCATCTTGTTTTCCTCTTTCCTTATTTTGTCCTTTTTTTGTATTTTTCAATAAATACTCTCGATGGCGAGTAAATATTGTTTGGCAAATCGTCTAAATCAAACCATTTCCAGTCATCTTCTTTATCTGGTTCCATCACTTTTAATTCTCCAGAGTATTGTTCTGTAATCATTTCTATTGTTACGAAGTGTCGATCTGGTTGAAAATCATCCGAGACAGAATACACTTCTGGATTTACAATAGTTAAATTTGTTTCTTCTTTGACTTCTCTAATAGCAGTCTCTACTATATTTTCTTCATATTCTTGTTTTCCACCTGGTAAGCTCCATGTATCTGGTTCATAGATTCCACCAGTATCTACTCTATTGGCGGATCGATGACCAAGTAAAATCTTATTATTATTTTTAATCATAACGCCAATACCAACTTTGATGATTTTTTCCATTTCTTCACTTCCTTTCTATAAAATAAAAAAGAATGGTACACAAGGAGTGCATAAGCACGGTACCATCCTTTTATTAACTTAATTATGATAACGGGATATCCCGGCAGGAATTAACTGCTCTAGAAAGTAGATTCATTTATAGTCTTCTATCTATTTCCATCAACCATAGACTTTCTATAAGATTTCTATAAATTACTAGTCTTTCTTCATCGATTTATGCAACTATTTTAATCTTTTTTATTTTGTTTGTCAAATTACATATCCATTCTACTAATGGCAAATATAGCTAGTAGTATGATTCCTATTGTAATGAATAATATAATTGTTACAATTGCGGTTAGAATTGTTGATCCTTTTTCTGTGTCATAATCTCCAACATAATTCGTTAAGAAAGGAGCAATTCTATTTCTATATAGAATATTATTATCTTCATATCTTGCTAAATCATACATTGTATCTGGATTTTTATCTTTTTTCTCTATTACAAAGTCCGTAATCATACTAAAGTTTTTAGTTACTACTTCATAATATTGATTATATTCATCATATGATAAATGTTCTTTAATTACTTTATCAATAATAGATATTAATGTTTCTTGATTAGAGACAATTAATGATAATAATTCTTTTACTTCTTTATAATAGTTATTTAGAATCGTTTCTAATAAATCTCTTTTTTCAACAATATGAAAATTACAAATTGTTTTTGTATCATCTACATTATCTAGATGAATTGTATATTTATTATACGAAGGAGATAATTGATATGTATAGATAGGAGATTCTTTATTAATAATTAATCCTATATTACTTAAATTGTTATCTAAACTATTGGTTAATAACTCAAATATCTTCATATTTAAATAATCATGCTTTAAAGATTCGATATTTTCTTTGGTAATATCTGGTAAAGCACTAAATAGTTTAAAGACATATTCTATATCTTCTTTGATATCTTTTTTTGATACTTCTCTTAATCCATGTTTTATGTTCTTATCATGATAATCCAATAATTCATTTTTTAAATTGAATTTTGTAGATTCTTCCTTGATAAATTGTAATACTTCTTCTAGATTTAGAAATCTTGTTGTAAGATTATTAAAAGATATATTTACAATACCTGTTGGATTCATATTTTTATCAAATATACGATATGTTTTTGCATATGGAATATTTAGTAAATAAGCAATATCACTCATGATTAATTCATAATCATTATTGATACTATTTTCTTTTTTATAGCCTTGTTGTTCATTATTAATGATTACTCTACTTAGAGTATCATTCATTTTTTTATCCTCTTTTATATACGCTTGTTCTATTACTTTTACTCCTTGATCATAAGAAAGTAAGTAACAGTTGTTTCCTTTTTTTAATTTATCTATATTAGCAATATAGTATTCTTGGAGAGATGCTAAATAATTATTATGGTTTATTTTACGAACTTGATTAGAAAATTTATTATCAATTAAGGTATTGATTTCATTTAAAGATTTATCTGTATTTGCTAATTTGGTAGCTAATGCGTCTATTTTTTCTTTGGTATATGTTTTTCCTAATTCTTCTAAGTTAGACAATCTTTCTTGAATATGTTCTATTATTAATTCTTTTCTGTCCATAATCATACTCTCCATTCTGTATTCATTATATCATAGTCTTTTTTATTTTTTAAGTAAAAAAGACAGGTTTTACGCCTGTTTTTAAAGGATTTTAGGAGGAATTAGTGATACTACAACTTTCCCTACTATTTTATCTTCTTTGATTGCTCCAATCGACTTAAAACGGCTATCTAAGGAATCTCCTCTATTATCACCTAAGACAAAATATGTTCCTTCTGGAACTGTATAAGGATATGTTAGTTCTTCACCATTTGTTATTCCTTTTATGTAATCCTCTTCTTGTAATTGGTCATTGATATAAAGATGTCCTTCTTCATCAATTACAATCACATCTTTCGAGATTGCAATTACTCTTTTAATAGCATTTTCTCCTTCTGTTTCAAATACGATAATATCTCCTTTATGTATCTCCCTGTTTTTTATTACTAATAATTTACTTCCATCTTCTATTGTAGGTGACATACTAGTGCCATGAGATTGATATACTCTACAATATAGAAAGAAGAATACAAAGAATATACATGTTAAAGGAATGATAAAAACAAAGATTTCTAATTTTGTTCTTTTCATACAATCATCTCTCCACTATAAAAATTATAAATTATTTTTTTTCTATTGTCGATATTGGAATCGGTATTTCTATCTTCAAATTGTTATCTTCTATTATCGTAGTGTTTTCTTCTTTTGTTATTTTTAAATATTTTTGGTTTTCTAAGTTATACATAGATATAGATTCTAAATTTGTTGATACAGATTTAAAAGAAGTAATTTTTTTCTTTGTTGGATTTAGTTTTATAATAATTTTTTTATTATCTGTTAAGACAATATATGTATTTGTATCCATTGGTATAATGGATTTTAGATTTTTTATTTGTTGTTTTTTTGTTAGTTTAAATGTTCCTTTACTATTACTTATCTGCCATATATTTTTAGAATTCTCTTTATTTATTTTTTTTATAGTATTTTTTTCATTATTCGTTATTAAAAGATGATGATCTATATCTTCTATCAGATTATCTATTTGTTCATCCAATTCCCATATTGTTTCATTATCTTGAATATATTGTAGTTTATTATTTGCATAGATTACATAGGAGTTTTTATCATAGTATATGTATTTTTCTACGTTGGATATTTTTTTTATTATGTTAAAGTATTCATCTGTTATTATTAAGTTTTGATCTTCTATATATGTATATGTATTTTCATGTTTTTGAAAGTTGTATGTAGGAATTGGAGTTTGACGATAATATGTGATATTTCCTTTTTCATTAATAATTATTTGATAATTAAAAATCGTTCTATCTTTTACTGTACTGGTGTAATAATTTCCAACATATATTGATGAACCTTCCGTTTGTATTTGCTCTAAAGTAGATGGATATATATTTAATTTAATGTTTCTTTTTTTACCTGTGATATAATTTATTTCTATATTTAAAGAATTATCTTTTTGAATCAATTGATGACCAAAAGATGCCATATGATTATATTTAATTTTTTGATGATTGATTTTGGTATTAAAATTAATTGTCTTTTTTGTAATTAGTAGTTCATCTGATGTGTTGTAAGACAATAGATTTATTTCTTCTGTGTCTTGGTAAATGATATATTCTTGATTATTAATCATTAGTTTTAAAGGTGTACTATAATAACTATTAATGCTAATAGGTATTAATAGGATTAAAATGATTATAGCTATGATAATATGTAGTTTATCTTTCATATGACACCTCCATAAAAGAAAAAATTAGGTCACATTGTGCCCTAATTATTCTATTTATATTGTATCATAATTATCTTAATTCATCTATACTCTTCTCATATACTGGATAATCAAATATACGATAGTAATAATACGTATGTTTATCTTCTATTTTCTTATCTGGATCTACTGGTATATTATTGTTTTCATTGGTGAAAGAATAATATAGATATTCAAATTCTTCTTCTCTAAATGGATTTGGGAAGTTATTGTATTCACTATCTAACCATTCATACCAAGTATCTCCATTATATGCATGAGCGGTATATGTATAAGATGGATCCATTGTTAAATCTTTTATGTAAAAGGTTATTTCTCTTTGAGGTACAATCTCAATTGTTGTATTTACTGTTGTTTTCAGTCTTTCTAAAGCATTTAAAGTAAGAGGTATTAAAAGTAGACCTAATAATAGAACAGCTATAATTTTTTTCTTTTTTCTTTTTAAAAGAATAATCAATGCCGATACAGAAACTATGAGAATTCCTACAAATGCAGATATTTTAAAATTGGATTCTGTATTTGGATTTTCATCATTGGCTTCTAAGTAGAATATTAATTGATTTTGCTCTGTATATTTTTCTTCGGATGTAACTTTACTTTCTTCTTTTTTTTCTATGATTGGTCTTTCGTATGGTATCTCATTTTGATAAGTTAGTTTTACATAGAATACTTTATTACTATTTTTTTCTACTACTTTGTTATCATTATCGAATTCAAATTCATATTTGATATATTCACTTGGTTGGAAGAATTCTATGTTATCATTTATTTTATATTCTTTATCATCTTTATTGGTAATTGTGATTTTATATTTGATGGAATCTCCTTGATTTTTAAAACGAGCATTAAATGATACTGTTAAATCATTAAAAGTTGGATTTCCTATTACTTCGGTTGTTCCAATAATTTCTTCTTCTGTTACATTTGTTATTTCAACATTTCCTTTAGCAATAGCTATTGGTAACCATAGAAGCGATAGTAAGAATAAATATATTATTTTTTTCATTTTATTTATCTAATTCTGCCATTTTTTTATTTAAGTTTTTAGAAGTCTCATTGATTTTTGTTTTTTCTGATTCTTCTAATGTATACCATCCGTTACTCCATGCTAATTCGTAGTTTTCTCTTTGTAATGTTTCCATATCTTCTAATAACATTTTTAGTTCATTTCTTAATGTTACATTACTTGCTTCTGTTACAGCAATACAAGTATTTACTGTGATTTGTTTGGAAGTAGCTAAAATGTCATTTAAGTAATCACGATCGTTTTGCACCATAGTTTCAGGCACTTCAGTTTCATCACATTTTACTTTTGTCATTATTTATTACCTCCTAATAAAGATATTATTTTTTCACATGCTTTTTTATGCTCTTTGTAATTTTTTTCAATTTGTTTTTGAATGGATTTATCTTCAATATAGTCTAGATATGTATAACATTTTTTACATGCTGTAAAATGCCAATTAAACATATCTTCTAGATAAGATAAATCTTTTGTACTAATTATATTTGGTACTTGTTTCATATTCTCTCCCTTTCTAGTACTAGTATTTATCTGTCTTGTTTTTTTATACATAAAAAAAGTAAGAACTATTTCTTACTTTCATATTCTTTGATTGCTTTTTCTAATCCTCTCCATGGAAGTGTAGCACAATTGACTCTATTTTGTTGTTTATAGATTTCATCATAACAACACGCTTCTTCTAGTAATTCTTCATTATGTTCTTCTCCATGAATCATATGATAGTAGTTATCAATCATTTCTTTTACTTCGTCAATTGTTTTATCTTTTAATATTTTTGTCATAATGGAAGATGCTGATGTAGAAATTGCACATGCTTCTCCATTAAAATGAATATCTTTAATGATATCATCTTCAATGAGAACAAATAAAGCTATATTATCGATACATGTTTCACTATTTGCATTGACTTTTATATATTTTTCATCTTCGATTGTATCTTTATTTAATGGATGTAAGTAATGTTCCATAATCAGTTCTTTTTTTAATTCTGGATCTAACATGCTATCCCTCCTATTACAACATTTCTTTTAATATTTTATTTTTATCTTTTAGTAAATCTATAGTATAATCAATTTCTTCTTTGGTGTTATATAAATAAATACTCATACGTACTGTATTTTTAACCCCTGTTTCATTTTTTAATATCTTAGCGCAGTGATTTCCAGCACGTACACATACCTTATATTTATTTAAATAAACTGCAACATCTTGGGAGAAGATTCCATCGATATTAAATGCTATGATTCCACTATCACTTTCTTCATTAATAATTGTTACATGAGGAATCTGTTTTAATTTATCTAAAGCATATCTTCTTAAAGCTCTTTCATGTTCAGTTATTTTATCAAATCCAATAGATTCTAAATATTTAGCTGCTGCCCCTAATCCAATAGCTCCTTCGATATTTGGTGTACCTGCTTCTAGTCTTGTTGGTAGTGGTTTTAAATAAACTTGATCAATTGTATCAAATGACTCATTCATTCCACCACCAAGATTTTGTGGATCTAATTCTTCTAGTAATTCTTGTTTACCATATAATACTCCAATACCAGTAGGTCCACACATTTTATGACCAGAAAAAGCTAAAAAGTCGCAATCCAAGTCTTGTACATCTACTTTAATATGAGGAATGCTTTGAGCGCCATCTACGACAACAAATATATCATTTTGATGAGCGAATTCACAAATTTCTTTAATTGGTCTTTCGTCTCCTATTACATTTGTAATTTGTGCTAAACTGATTACTTTTGTTTTTGGTGTTATTACTTTTTTTAAATTATTTAATGTAACATAATGATTATCATCTAAAGGGACAAATTTAACATTAATTTGATTTGTTTTAGCAAGTAAAAACCAAGGCAATACATTAGATGCATGTTCACTTTCAGCAATAATAACTTCGTCTCCTGGTTCTAGTAGTTTTCTAAAGAATCCGTTGGCAACCATATTCAAGGAATTGGTTGCACCACTTGTAAAGATAATTTCTTTACGACTTTTGGCATTGATGAATTCTTGAATAATATCTCTAGCTCCTTCATATTCATTATCTACTGTTAATGATAAATCATAATCTCCTCTATGAGCATTTGCTGTATATTTTGTATAATAATCATTTATTTTATCAATAACTTGTTTTGGTTTCCATGTTGTGGCACCATTATCTAGATAGATATATCCTGTATCTATCATTGGAAAATCTTCACGATTCATAGTTCACCTCCTAATGGTATTCTTCTATATTATTTTATTCTTATATTGATTTCTTTTCTATTTCTAATCCCCAATGGATTATTCTTTTTTTATTTTATCATCTTTTGATAGGATAGTCTATTTGAAAAAAGGACTTATATGGTCCTATTTTCTAATAATTCTATAAACGCTTTCGATGATAAAGTTAATGTTTTATCATTATATACTAGATTAATAATATCTCTTGGTAGATCTAAGTCTAAATCTATCTTTTTAATAGAAGGTTCGTTTTCAATTAAACTTTCTGGTAAGTAACCAATTCCTAATCCTTCTTTTATATAATTTAAAATCATTGTACTATTCTCTAATTCCATAATAGGTTCTAATGTTACATCTATTTTGGATAGTACTTCGTCTAGTTTTTGTCTTCCATATTTTGTTTTATGAGGAAGTATAAGTTTATAAGAAGATAATTCTTTTATATTATTAATGTCTTTATTTAAATATGTATTTAAAGCTGCTAAGCAGTATTTTTCTATCCCTATTTCTGTTTTTTTCAAACTTGTTGGAACCGATATATGATTTGGTAGAATTAGAAAATCTATATTATGTTGTTCTAGTAATTCTTGTAGTTCATCAATGGATTTATATGTTATATCTATAGAAATATTTGGGTATTTTTCCATATATTCTTTTATGTATTTATTTAAGTAACGAATGCTCGTATATGTTGGTACACCAATTGATATTTTTCCTTTGGTTAAATCTTTACTATCTAATAACTCTTGTTCTCCTAAAGAAAGATAGTTATATGCTTTTTCAATATATACAAGTAAGTTTTTTGCTTCTGGTGTTAATTCTATTCCCCTATTGGTACGATTAAATAATAATGTTCCTAATTCAAATTCTAGATTTTGAATATGTTTGGAAATTGCTGGTTGAGAAATATGTAAAACACGTGAACTCTCACTAAAACTTTTTGTTTTTGCAACAATATAAAACACTCTGTATAAGTTCAGGTTTAAGTTATTACATGGTAATGTCATAGGCATCCCTCTTTTATGCCACTTATTATAACTATTTTATATAGATTGTCAAGGTTGATATAACTAACAATTAAAAAAGAAGGTTTCACCTTCTTAGATTGTTTCAGATACCCACGCTCTTAAATTTTCTTTTGTTTTATATCCTGTAAAATCATTAATAACTATTCCATCTTTTAAATAAAACATGGTTGGAGTTTCTCTAAAACTATAATAAGTTCTGAAGATATTAATTTCTTCTGTTGTATATCTCGTAATATCTATTTCATATGCAGTTATTTTTAAATCTTTAAAGACTTCATCTACAGTTACTTCGAACTCTGCACATGTATAGCATGTTTCAGAAGCTATAAGAATAATCATATCTTCTTCATCTAATACTTTTTTTTCAAATTCTCCTAATGATAATCTTTCAATATTTGCATACGTTGATTTTTCTATTTCTTTTGCTTCTTCTGTTTTATCTTTTGCTTTTACTTTTTCTAAAATATTACTATTTGTTGTTTCATTTGATTTTTTATTAGGATTAATTTCATTTATAACATATGCCAGTGTCCATATTACTATTACTGCAATTAGTATAGACAATATAATTATTATTCCTTTTTTTACTTTACTTCTTTTTACTACTTTATCTTTTGTTACAACATTATCTTTTTCTAAATTATTTACTACTTCTTCTACATTATGTTGAATTCCACCTTTGAAGATTAATGTTTTCTCAAGTTTTTCTTCTTTTGGTTCTTCTTTAACGACAGGTTTATTAATCTTTTTTGTTTCAACTTTTTTTTGTTCAACTTTTTTTGGAGTTTTGTTCTGATTGTTCTTTGGCTTTACACTCTTACTTTTTGAAGTTGAAACTTTTTTTGTTGTGTTCTTTTTAGTACTTGCTACTTTTTTAGTAGTATTTGTTTTTTTAGTAGTATTTGTTTTTTTAGTAGTATTTGTTTTACGAGAAGTATTTTTATTAGTTTTTTTCTTTTCTTCCATCTTACTCACCTATATTTCTCTATTTTATTTTATCATTTTATTTTCAAAAAAAAAAGACTAATATTAAGCCTTTTCTGTTGTTATAAATCTAATGGATTTTATTTTTTGTTCTACAACTGGTTTATCATTGGAATCTGTTTCTACATTTGCAATTGTGTCTACAGCATCTATTCCTGCAAATACTTTACCAAATGAAGCATAGTTTCCATCTAGATAAGTAGAATCTTTTTGAACAATAAAGAATTGACTAGAAGCACTATTTGGATTGTTTGATCTTGCCATAGATAGTACTCCACGAGTATGAGACATACCATTTTCTACGCCGTTAGATGAAAATTCTCCTGTAATTGTTTCATCAGAGCCATTAAAACCTGTTCCTGTTGGATCTCCTGTTTGAATCATAAAATCTAGGATAACTCTATGGAATATTAATCCATCATAAAATTTTTCATTAACTAACTTTTTAAAGTTTTCAATCGTAATTGGAGTATCTTGGTTAGATAAAACCGCTAATATTACATCTCCATTTTCCATTTGGATTTTAATTCTATTTCCAACTTCGTCTGTTTCTTTAAATTTATATCCTTCTAATACGCCTTCAATTATTTCGCCATCACTTGCTTGTTCAATGATTTGTAAATCTTGTTCTGTTTTTTCCACTTGTATCTCCTCCTTTGTTTCTCCTCTACAAGCTGTTAATAGAACCACTGCTATTAACAAGATTGTTATTTTTAGATATTTTTTCATTTAAACCACCTGTTTTTATGATAGCAAATTTTATATATTTTTGAAAGATTTTGTTTATTTTTATCGGAAAATATGCTAAAAAATTAAAAAATACTTGCATGGAATCGTTATTTATGGTATTATGAATTTGCACTTGGGGAATTAGCTCAGCTGGCTAGAGCACCTGCCCTGCACGCAGGGGGTCGCGGGTTCGAATCCCACATTCTCCACCAAGTTAAAAATAATACCGATTCGTCGGTATTTTTTCATGAAAAAAAGTACCGTAAGGTACTTTATTTTTTGGGACCTTTTCCTTCTTCTTTGGAAGGTTCCGTTAATTCTAATATTTCTCTTCCGCTATTTAAGCTTTTTAAGTATGCTTCTATACTTGTATGCATTGATTGGAAGTTTTCATCTGATAAAGATGTTAATCTTAGTTTTTCTAGGTTTTGTCTAGTTGCTTCAGCATTTTTATTTACTACACTGTCTAATAAACTAATTAGGTTTCCCGTTAATTCTAAGGCTTCTCCCTCTGATTTGTTTCCTACATTGATGGCTATTTCTGTTGCTAGTAATGGTAGAATAGCACTTTTAGAAGTTTGGAGAGAATTAATTGTAATAAAATGACTGATAATTGATCTATGAACAGATATTAATTCTTGTTTCATTAATAAAATCATTGTTTCAAATGTTGTTATTTTATCTAATAATATTTCTCTTACAGAGTTTTGATCTAATGTTTTTGTAAATCTATCTATTTCACTCATAGAATCATCTAATTCTTCCATATTTAAAGATTGATAATACTTCTTTAGATATGATAAATGTTCTGATAGTTTTTTTAGATATAATTCTATATATTTTTTAATAAATTCATATCCCTTTAGTTCTTTTGTTAGAATTTGTATTTGTTCATCTACTTGAATCTGTAAATCTCCTATTTTATTAGGATTATATTTTTTTATTACTTTTGGTGGTTCTGGAGTATAGAATAATCTTTCAAAGAATGATTGTCTTTCCTGAGATTCAACGTGTTCTTCATATGATACTTCTCCAAGTAATGCATTTATACCGTCTAAGGAATGTTCTAAAGTATCACTAAATACTAATTCATGTAAAGCATCATTTATATATTTTGAATGCTTAGATATGGATGTTCCATAATCTACAATACTTGATAAACTTGAATCTGATATTTCCATTACAGGTTCTTTTTTTAAAACAACAATTCCTTCTGTAGGAGTTAATTCTCTTTCTTTTTTATTTGTTACTTCTTCTACTAAATAAGAATAGTTATTACCTAATAAAGCAGTAATTGTTTCTAGTACTTTTGAATCATTAATTTCATCATTAAATAAAGCTGTTATTAAAGCTCCTAAATCTGTTTTATTATATCCATTTTTTAAATACTTTTCATATGATAGGATTTTACTATTATCTACTTCGCCATTTAGGGAAGCTAATAAATCTTGTTTAGGTATTCCTACTTTTAAAAGAATTTCTTCCAAAGATACACCATTATGAGTGAAGAATGGAATATAGTTGGCATCATTTAAGAAAATAGCAATTAAAACAGATAGCTCCTGATAATCATTTTCTGTTTTTACAATATTAGAATCTATTTTATGAGTATTTGTATAATTTTGTATTCTAATTGTATCTTCCATTATTCTTCTGACTTGATCATCTAATCTATTCCATAAAGATTGTACTTTCTCTTCTTTGTTTTTTTGAAGTTCTTTTTTCTTCATTTCATTTATCTTTTCTTCTATGCCAATAAAATCTTCTGGATTTTTACCATACTTAAATAATACTCTTCTTAGATTTAAAGTATTTGTTAATGATGGATTAAATGCATTTTCAAATATTGAATAGATTGTTATATCTTCTGGTTTACGATCAAATATATATGGCCTAAAATATTCATCAATAATATCTATGTCAAATGTTTTATCTTGATAGCTAAATTCAACATTAAAAGCATTTGATAAAGATTTTCTTGTCATACCTAAATCATCCAAGTATTTTTCCATTTCCTTTTTATATCTAGATGCTGCAAAGATGATAGATAATTGCTCATGATCTTTCGCATCTAATTTTTTGTTCTTTAAAATAATATAATAACTACATACTACTTTTAGGAAATTAAATACATCTATAGATACATTACTTAATAAGTTTTCTGTTTTTTCTCTTTTTCTTGTTTCTTCCTTTTTATGGAAATAGTTTTTTATTTGATTTTCAAAGTTTCCATCTAAAGGATTGGATGTTATTGTTTTATATAGTTTTTGAAGAAGCATTGTCTTTGTTCTACTTTTATCTGTTGTATTCATTAAAATAGATTCCACTGTAATACTATCTTTAGATTTTTCATAATTGATTCCTGATGTAATTAATCTTGCATATTTTGTGATTTCTTTTTCATTTGGAGTTGTATTATTTAATTCTTTTTTATATACCTCTTTTTTAGGTAGATTTACAAGTTCTAACACTTTATCAAGGAATAATCCGTTTTCTACGAAAAAGTCGTTATATTGGCTTTTAAACTCATAAGAAGATAATAATATAGATAGTACATATAAATCTTGTTGTTCTGTAATTATTGTTTTGTCTAATTGCTCTTGTTTTGATAACAAATAAGTATATATTTGTGATAATCTTTTTAAGTAACTGATTACATTTGGCATTAAACCTTTGTATAAATCTTCAATAGAAGTATCATTTAATTCTGACTTTTTTTGTTTTAATTCTTCTTGAACTTTACTTATATCACTTATCGTAAGATTACAAGAACCTAATAATCTTTTGACACTAATGTTAGTTCCTATTCCTTCGTTTATTACTTTATTAACTAGTAGCCCTACTGTTAGATTATCTTTCGATACATCTCTAACATGAATATTTGAAAATTCTTTTGTTAGAATTAAAGTTGGATCATATTTATCTAATTTATCTCTACTAAAATCTAAACCTAAATTTTGTGTTAATTGTTCTTTTGTAAATCCTTTGGAAGCAAAATAATCTAGAATAATATTTTGTTCATGGTAAGAATCTCCATATACAGATACATGTTCATAATAGAATACGGCAATCAACATAGAAAGATTCTTTAAATCTTCCGAACTAGATGCTATCTCTATTATTTTTTCTTTATGCTTATTTAAATATAGATATATTTTACCAACCATTTGATAGTAATTTATAACACTTATAGAATAGTTTTTATTAAATGAATTAATATATTCGCTACGTAAGGATTCTTTTTTAGTTATAGAACACTCATATATCCTCTTAAAAAACTTATCTTCATCTCCTGGAATCAATTGAAAAGTTTCAAAGTCTATATAGGACTTTTTCATTCCATTATATATGTTATTAATAATGTCTTCTGGTGTAAGAAGTAGATATTCTTCTTTTTCTTTCAATGGTGTTAAGGCATTATAATATGTAGCAAATAATCTTTCTGAAGTTTCTGATCCAACACTGGTATGATCTAAGGAAACATTACTTGTATACCCTAATGCATTTAGGACGTTTTTACCACTTCCTGAAGAAGTATAATATGTTTTTAAAGCTTTATATAATAATTTATCTAATTCATTAATTATGAGATTTCTATTAGGTAATTGAATGTAATCTTCATAGTATAAATAACCAAATAAACTTTTAACATAATTTTTTGTTTCATTTGGAATTAATGACATAAATTCATCTAGTGTTAATATTTGCATTGTCAATTCCCCCTAGTGGGAATTATCATACTATATATTGAATTTCTTTTCAATTAATTAATTTTTATAAAAAGTTGCTTTTTTCAAATTTATCACTATAATAGATACCACGGGGTGAGGTACGATGTACGGAAAAAGTGAAGAAGAAAGAAAAAACAAATTAACGAAAGATATCTTATATATGAAAGATTCTGCTGCTTCTCAAATTGCTACGATGACAAAAAATGGATTAAATAGTCATGTAAGAGCTTTAAAAACTTTTGGTCCTAAAAGTAAAGTTACTAAAGAGGCGCTCGTAACAATTCGTGAATTCTATAAAATTAGTAAATTAGAAGGAAAATTATTAAATTTCATTTTAAAAAACTTAGATCAGATGTATTTGTCTGCTGCTGAAGATTCTGCTATGACTTTGGATTTATTAAATCGTTCTACTATTGAAGCATATCAATCTGTTCTAACTGAAATTAATACAGCTTGTGAAGAGAAAGATGAAAAAAGAGTATTAAAACCTGAAAAAGGAATTAATTCTTTATTAACAAATAAGAGATATACTGCTATGGTCATGGCTTTAACTGAAAAGATGACAGATGTTAAGTCTTTTCTTCGTTATGACGAAAAATTCTGGAATTTTATTAGTACATATTTAAAAGTTGTTCCTGTAAGAGGAGAAGGAATTCCATTGGAATGTGGTTTATTGCCTATTTTAGATCAAGAGGGAAATTTAGATAATTTCTATACATTGATACCAAAAGTAGTTGATTTCGATACAGCGATTGGTGCTTTAGATGTTTATAAAAGAGCTCATGATATGTATTTGTTTGTAGGTCAACCATATAAAGATTATGTAAAAAGAAATAGCGCTGAAGCGCAATTAGAATATAGAGAACATCTTGAAGAAAAAGCTCAAAAAGTATTATAAAAAAAGTGAAGATTCTCTTCACTTTTTTAATGCATCTTTGTTTTCATATTGAATTGGTTTTAAAGCCTTATTAAATTCCATTACAATTTCTCCTGGAAAAGAACGTGTAACAAATTTTCTGGCTGTATTCATTACTTCTGGATCCATTTCTGTTAAATCTAATTCCATTGGTCCCATTGGTAATAATGGAGTTTTTTCTAATACAAATTGTCTAAAGAATTCTCTAATAGTTCTACTATTTCCTTCTCTAAATGGATGAATGTGTTGAATATTGATATAATTTCTTGCTAGAAAGTCTGCTAATTCAAATTTGGAATGAACTTGAAGAATGTCTCTGTTTAATATGTCTAAATCATAATCCAAAGCAGCATCAATTTTATCTTCGGAAGTAAAATATGTTTCTGCTTTTTTCATATAGACATTTCTGTACTCGCCTGCCCAATCATATAATTCATCAAATAAATATCTATGAATGTCTTTTAAGTGTTCTTTATCAAAATCTCCTTGGATTGGTTCTAAGTATAATTCAGCTAATTTTTCAAAACTGATTTCCGCATCTTTTTTATTTAATTCATCATAGTCTGTGATACCTAATTTATTTTTTAAGGTAGTTGTTCCTGGATAAAAGTAAGCATTCCATGCCTTTTCATATTCTTCAGGATATTCAAAATCATTTGCCATTCTTTCCACCTCTTTTTAAAATTAAAGAAGGATTTTCTTTTTTTTGTTTTATTTCTTGTATTTTTTTTTGATAATATTCATCAACATACTCTTTGCTTAATGGAAGATGATCTATCCATAGAGATGCTGCTGCTTGCATAATTGCTTTTCTTAGTTTTTCTTCGTCTTCCATATAACCATACCCTCTTTAAATATTTTATCATATTTCGACATTAAAAAAGCAAATAATTTCTTATTTGCTTTTTTCTATTAACTTAATTGTTCTGCTAAGTCAGATTCTACAGATTCTGTTTTGAATTCCTCAACAAATTCTTCTTTGATTTCTTCATCATCGATTAATTGTTCTTCTAGGAATTCACTTGGTTCATCACTCATGAATTCTTTTTCAAGAAGCATTTCAATATTGCTATATTGTTTTGCTCCGGTACCTGCTGGGATTAATTTACCAATGATAACATTTTCTTTTAGTCCTCTTAATTCATCAACTTTTCCTTTGATAGAAGCTTCTGTTAATACTCTAGTAGTTTCTTGGAATGATGATGCAGATAACCATGAATCTGTTTCTAATGAACTCTTAGTAATACCTAGCATTACAGGACGACCTGTTGCTGGTACTCCACCATTTAATATAACTGGTTTATTAGCAGCATTGAAATCATGCATTGATACTGATAATCCTTCAACTAAATCTGTATCTCCACCGTCAACAATTCTCATTTTAGAAATCATTCTTCTTACAATTACTTCAATATGTTTATCTGAGATATCAACACCTTGAGATTTGTAAACTTTTTGAATTTCTTTTAAGATATAACTTTCTGCAGTAATTGGATCAGTTACAGCTAGTAATTCTTTTGGACTTACTGAACCTTCAGTTAATTGTTCTCCAGCTACTACGTCTTGTCCAATTTCTACACGAACTTTTGCGTTATATAATGTTGTATGTTCACGACTTTCAACATCATTTTCAACAACAATTTTATGTTTTCCGTTTGCAGCTTCAATGCTCTTAACTTTACCGTTAATTTCAGCTATTGTAGCTTTTGCTTTAGGAATACGAGCTTCGAATAGCTCTTCTACTCTTGGTAAACCTTGAGTGATATCGGCATCACCACCATGCGCAACACCTCCTGAGTGGAATGTACGCATTGTTAACTGTGTACCTGGTTCACCAATTGATTGTGCAGCCATAACACCAACAGCTTCACCTGTTTCAACAAGGTTACCTGTTGCAAGGTTACGACCATAACATTTTTGACATACTCCATATTGACTCTTACATGTTAAGGCACTACGTATTTCAACTTTCTTAATACCTGCTTTAACAATTTTCTTAGCAATATTTTCAGTAATCATTTCATTTTTATCAATGATAACTTCTTTTGTTTCAGGGTTTAGTACTTTTGTAGCAGTATATCTACCAACAATACGATCTTCTAAAGATTCAATAACAGTACCAACCTTTTCATCAATGAAGTCTTCTACTACGATTCCAGAGATTGCTCCACAATCTTCTTCTCTAACTATGATATCTTGAGCAACGTCTACTAAACGACGAGTCATGTATCCTGAGTCAGCTGTACGTAAAGCTGTATCGGCAGATCCTTTACGAGCACCATGTGTACTTAAGAAGAATTCAGACACATTTAATCCTGAAATGAAGTTAGATTTAATTGGAATTTCTACTGGTTGTCCGTTTGGTTTAGCCATTAAACCACGCATACCAGCTAATTGTGTAAAGTTTCCTGCATTACCACGAGCTCCTGAATTCATCATCATAAAGATTGGATTCTTATGATCACCATCAGAAATTTGTTTTAATTCTGCTTCAACTTCATCTTTTGTATTATTCCATACTTGAATTACATTATTAAATCTTTCTTCTTCAGTAATTAAACCTCTTTGGAATTGTTTATTAATCTTATCAACTTTATCTTGTGCTTCTTCGATCTTAGCATCTTTATCTTTAGCTTCTACGATATCATAAGCAGATACTGTAATACCAGCAATTGTAGAGTACTTAAATCCTAAATCTTTCATTGCATCTAGAACTGCTGAAGTTTCTGTAGTTTTATAACGTTTAAAGATTTGAGCAATGATTTGTGATAAGTTTTTCTTAACAAATGGAGCAACTGGTTCCATTTTAGCAATTTCTTCTTTAATATTAACACCCATTGGTAAGAAGAACTTACTTGGTGTAATATTTTCAATGTTTTCTTTACTAGCTTCATTAATATATGGGAATGAATCTGGTAACATCTCATTAAAGATTAATTTTCCAGCTGTTGTAACAAGATATTTATCTTTTTGATCATCTGTAAATAATTTATATTTAAATGAACTAACTGGAATAACAATTCTTGTATGAAGAGTAATTTCTCTTCTTTCATAAGCCATAATTGCTTCACTTGAATTTTTATATGCTTTACCTTCGTTTTCTTCTCCAGGTTCTTCAATAGATAGGTAGTAGTTACCTAATACCATATCTTGTGATGGAGTAACGATAGGTTTACCACTCTTAGGATCAAGAATGTTTTGAGCACCTAACATAAGAAGTCTAGCTTCTGCTTTTGCTTCTTCTGATAGAGGTACGTGAACAGCCATCTGGTCACCATCGAAGTCAGCATTAAATCCTGTACATACTAATGGGTGAAGACGAATAGCTTTTCCACCGACTAGTTTTGGTTCGAATGCTTGAATACCAAGTCTATGTAATGTTGGTGCACGGTTTAACATAACTGGATGTTCTGTAATAGCATCTTCTACTACATCCCATACACATTCATCACGTGATTCGATAAGTTTCTTAGCTCCTTTAATATTATGAGCCAATCCTCTCTCAACTAATCCCTTAATAACATGTGGTTTGAATAATTCAAGAGCCATTTCTTTTGGAATACCACATTGATACATTTTTAAATTTGGTCCTACACAGATAACTGAACGACCAGAGTAATCAACACGTTTACCAAGTAAGTTTTGACGGAAACGTCCTTGTTTACCTTTTAACATGCTAGATAAACTCTTAAGTGGTCTATTACCTGCTGCTGTAACACTTCTTCCACGACGACCATTATCAAATAATGAGTCTACTGCTTCTTGAAGCATACGCTTTTCATTTTGAACGATGATTGTAGGTGCACCTAATTCTAATAATTTTTTCAAACGATTATTACGGTTAATAATTCTTCTATATAAATCATTTAAATCAGATGTAGCAAATCTACCACCATCTAATTGAATCATAGGACGGATATCTGGTGGAATAACAGGAAGTGCTTCTAGTATCATCCACTCAGGCTTGTTTCCTGATTCTTCAAATGCAACTAAGCAATCTAAACGTTTTACTAAACGAATACGTTTTTGACCTGTTGTATTTTCTAATTCTTTTCTTAAATCTTCTACTTCTTGATGAACATCTACTTCTTTTAATAGTTCTTGGATAGCTTCAGCACCCATTCCTACTTTGAAAGTATTTCCATATTTTTCATAATATGCACGATATTCTTTATCAGAAAGTGTTTGTTTTTTCTCTAGAGGAGCTTGTCCTGGATCAATTACTACATAACTTACGAAATATAGTACTTCTTCTAGATCACGTGGTGACATGTCTAGAACTAGACCCATCTTAGATGGAACTCCTTTAAAGAACCAAATGTGTGAACATGGAGAAGCAAGTTCAATATGTCCCATACGTTCACGACGAACTTTAGAACTAGTAACTTCTACTCCACATCTATCACATATTACATTTTTATATCTTAATCTCTTGTATTTACCACAAGAACATTCATAGTCTTTTGATGGCCCAAAAATCTTTTCACAGAATAATCCATCACGTTCTGGTTTAAGTGTACGATAATTGATTGTTTCTGGTTTTTTTACTTCACCATAAGACCAACTTCTAATTTTTTCAGGAGATGCAATTCCTATTTTGATACCTTTAAAGCTATTAGCATCTATCATAGTTCTTCACCTTCCTCTTCTTCTATATCACCAGGGAATTCAATGTCATCCAAATCTTCTTCGAATTCATCTTCCTCTTCTTCGTATCCGTCTTCTGGATCTGGTAGAGGTTCCATTGGTTCTTCCTCTGGTTCTGCTTCTACTCCTATTTCGTTTACAGAAATAGTTTCTTCCTCTTCTTCATCACGTTCTAAGTCTTGGATATCACATAATTCATCGTTTTCATTAATGATTTGAATATCTAATCCTAGAGCTTGGAATTCTTTTAATAATACTCTAAATGCTTCTGGTATACCAGCTGCTGTTAGAGGTTTGCCTTTTACTAAGGCTTCATATACTTTAACACGACCAATAACGTCGTCTGATTTAACAGTCATCATTTCTTGTAGAACATGTGCAGCTCCGTATGCATATAATGCCCAAACTTCCATTTCTCCAAATCTTTGACCACCGAATTGTGCTTTACCACCAAGTGGTTGTTGAGTAACTAAACTGTATGGTCCAGTAGAACGGGCATGTAATTTATCATCAACCATGTGGTGTAATTTAATCATGTACATAACACCTACTGATACACGGTTTTCAAATGGTTCACCTGTACGTCCATTGTATAGAACTGTTTTTCCATCTGGATCAATACCAGCTTCTTTTAATTCAGCACTGATTTCATCAATTGTTGCTCCATCAAATACTGGTGTAGCATATTTAAGTCCAAGTTTTTTACCAGCCATACCTAAGTGTAATTCTAGGATTTGTCCAATGTTCATACGAGATGGAACACCTTGTGGGTTAAGAACAATATCAACTGGTCTACCATCTGGTAAATAAGGCATATCTTCTTCTGGTAAGATTAATGAAATAACACCTTTGTTACCATGACGTCCTGACATTTTATCTCCAACTTGGATTTTACGTTTTTGAATAATATATACACGAATTACTTTTGAAACTCCAGCAGGAAGTTCATCAGAATTTTCTTTTGTATAAATTTTAACATCGTGAACAATTCCTCCTGCTCCGTGGTCTACTCTTAATGAAGTATCACGTACTTCACGAGTTTTTTCACCAAAGATTGCATGTAGTAATTTTTCTTCACTTGTTAATTCTTGAACACCTTTTGGTGTAACTTTACCAACTAGGATATCTCCATCTTTAACTTCAGTACCGATACGAACGATACCATTAGCATCTAGATTTTTACGAGCTTCTTCTCCAACATTTGGAATATCTCTTGTGATTTCTTCTGATCCTAGTTTAGTATCACGACAATCAATGTCATAATGTTCAATGTGTAGTGATGTATAAACATCATCACGAACTAATTTTTCATTTAATACAACTGCATCCTCGTAGTTATATCCATTACAAGTCATGAATGCAATTGTCATATTTTTACCTAAAGCTAATTCTCCATGGTCAGTAGAAGGTCCATCAGCTATAACTTCTCCCTTATGAACCTTGTCACCTTTTTTAACTAAAGGATGATGGTTAATATTAGAAGCATCGTTACTTCTTTCGAAGTTAGCTAAATGATATAAGTCTTCTCCACCTTGTGTTTTCACTTTGATTAATTTACCATCAGCGTATTCTACTACACCATCTGCTCTAGCAACTACACAAGATCCTGAGTCACGAGCTGCAATATATTCCATACCTGTTCCTACAATAGGAGCTTCTGTTGTTAGTAGTGGAACTGCTTGACGTTGCATGTTGGCACCCATCAATGCACGTGTTGCATCGTCATGTTCTAGGAATGGAATACAACTTGTTGTAATAGAAACAATTTGGTTAGGTGCTACGTCAACGAAGTTAACTTTTTCCTTTGGAATCATAACTGTATCTCCGTTTAAACGAGCAATAACTTTTTCATCTACAATTTTGTTATTTTTATCTATGTCTAATGTTGCTTGAGAAATGTAGTAGTCTGCTTCTTCATCAGCAGTTAAATAAACGATTTCATCTGTTAATTTTGTATCTACTACTTTACGATATGGAGTCATAATAAATCCATATTCGTTAATTTTTGCATATGATGCTAGTGATGTAATTAAACCGATGTTTTGTCCTTCTGGTGATTCAATTGGACAGATACGGCCATAGTGACTTGGGTTAACGTCACGAACTTCCATACCAGCACGTTCACGAGATAAACCTCCAGGTCCTAAGCAAGATAAACGACGTTTATCTGTTAACTCAGCAATAGGATTGATTTGATCCATGAATTTTGATAATTGAGAACTACCAAAGAATTCTTTTAAGCAAGCCGTAACTGGACGAATGTTAATTAAAGTTTTTGGAGTAACTGTTTCAATTTCTTGAGTAGTCATTCTTTCTCTAATAACTCTTTCCATACGAGACATACCTACACGGAATTGAGTTTGGATTAATTCTCCAACTTGACGAACACGACGATTTCCTAAATGGTCGATTTCATCATCATATCCAATACCATATTGTAAATTTAAATAATATGATACTGATGCATAAATATCAGAAATTGTTAAACGACGTGTGTCAATTGTTTGATCATTTCCGATAATTTTGTGAATAATAGTTTCATCTTCTTTATCGTAAACTGAAACTTCTTGTACTTTATTATATTCATCTAATTCTTCGTTAATCGTTACTTCATGAACTCCATAACCTTTTTCGAATAGTGGACGAATACTTTCTAAAATATCTTTTGTAATAATTGTTCCTTTTGGAACTACTACTTTTCTTCCATCTTTAATGTCTTCAGCTATTTTTTGTCCTAATAATCTAGCTAGTACATTTAATTTCTTGTTAAATTTGTAACGTCCTACTTTTTGTAAGTCGTAACGGAATTTATCAAAGAATCTTGTAATTAATTGGTTCTTAGCAGAATCCAATGTAGCAGGTTCTCCTGGTCTTAATTTCTCATAGATTTCAATTAAAGCTTCATCTGCATTTTTTGTGCTATCTTTTTCTAATGTATTTATTAAATACTTATCTTCACCAAATGTAGCAAGTATTTCTTCATTAGAAGATAATCCTAAAGCTCTTAGGAATGCAGTAATGGTTACTTTACGAGTCCTATCAATACGAACATAGAAGATATCTCTAGCATCTAGTTCATACTCTAACCAAGTACCTTTGTTAGGGATTATTTCACCAGAAATAATTTTTCTTCCATTTTTATCTGTTTCTTTCTTATAGTATACAGATGGACTTCTTACTAATTGTGAAACGATAACACGTTCAGCACCATTGATGATAAATGTTCCAGCATCTGTCATTAATGGCATGTCGCCTAGGAAGATTTCCTGTTCTTTAACTTCACCTGTTTCATGAATGAATACACGAGCTTGAACTTTTAATGGTGCAGCATAGTTTACCATACGTTCTTTTGCTTCTTTTACTGTGTATCTTGGTTCTTCAAAATAATAATCACCAAGTTCAAGTGAAATATTACCTGTGAAACTTTCTACAGGGAATAAATCATCAAATACTTCCCTGATTCCTTCTTCTAGAAATTTTTGATAAGATTTCTTTTGAATCTCTAATAAATCTGTCAATTCTAAGGTGTTTTTGATTTTGGAGAATGTTTTTCTTTCGCTATGGTCTCCAAATTTTGCCATTTTTGCCATTTTTGTGTTTCACCCCTATACCTAATTTTTTGTGTTGTTTTTAGACATAAACAAACTGCAGCGATAATCCATTGTAGCTTTTGTTTTTTCTAAAGTCAACGGTTTTTGGCTTTTATAATATAAAAGCCCTTGCTTTTTGTTACTAATTCCACATCATAGGTTTCCTCAAGATGTTTCATAGCACTTTTAGCTCCTTGATCTTTTCGTATAACCATCCAGAGCTCACCGTCCACTTTAAGTCGGTCTCTTGCTCCATCTAAGATGCCATAAACTACTTCTTTCCCAGCTCTGATTGGGGGATTTGTTATGACGAGATCATATCTATCTGTAATATGTTCATACATATTACTTTCTATCACTTGACATTTTGAAGAAACATTGTTTTCTTCAATGTTTTTCTTCGTCAAATGTAGAGCCCTTTTGTTAACATCGCACATTGTGACTTGTGCATTTTTCAGTTTTGCAATCGAAACGCCTAAAAAACCATAGCCGCATCCGACATCTAAAACTTCTAAATTATCTTTATCTATATATTCAAAAATTGTATTTAATAATAAGTTACTCCCGAAATCAAGTTTGTCCTTCGAAAAAACGCCATTATCACTATAAAAGGTTAGAGTTTCCCCTTTATATTTATAGATAATGGTTCTTAATTCGCTTTTAAGGTTAGGGTTGTTTGTAAAATATTGTTCCAAAGAATCACCAGTTTCTCTTTTTCAGGACATATATAAATTAATTGTACTCTTTTCGACTTCATAAGTCAATAAATGTATGAAATATTGTAAACTTTTTTGACAAAAAAAACAAGTTTTTTTTAAAGAAAAATAAAAAAAACTATTTACGCTATGGTAAATAGGTCTTTTTCATGAATTTTATCTTTAAAAAGAAGTACTTTTCTTGTCCAATCTTCAGATGGTTTGTTAACGTTTCCTCTAACATAGATTCCAGATAATCTTAGAATTCCTTCATATGTAGAAACATCTGCTTCACTACGATTAATTAAATTTTTTAATGTAAGAACATAGAATATAGTTCCAGACTCTAAAGATGTAAATTGCATCCATCCATCGTATCCTCTTTGTCCTCCCATGTTATTACTATAGTTAAATAAACCGCTCGTCATAATTCCGGATTCTTCATAGACAATAGCTAGAGCTAATTCTTTATCCACATCATATAAATCACATATTTTACCTAGAAATTGTTCATATGTTAAGCCATTGCTTAAGTAGATGTGTCCATCATGTCTATTTTTGTAATTATCTATGTTTGTAGATATTTTAATGGAACTAGTTGCTCCATATCTTTCCGGATATACAGAGATATCTTTCACAAAATAAATTGCTCCTGCTTCAAATGATTTAAATGATCCTATTTTAGAACGATAGTTTTCTGGAACAATAGAATTGCTTATTAGAAAGTACTCATCTTCATAATTATTTGTTATTTGATGGGCTATCTCTAAAGTTTTATTAATATCTAAGTTAAATTTATCTGCATAATAGATAATTGTATTATCTTTTTGTCTATTTTCAATTAAATTACTTAATGATTTTATATATTCATTATCTGATAAACTATAGGTACTATCTTCTTCTATAATATTAGAAGTTTGTGTTTCTCTATTTACTTCAGAAGATTTGGCAAATAATTTATCTTTGCTTGTTATTAAAATTACACTTACAATTGCTACTATCAATATTACAGGAATACTAATTAGAACAGATTTTCTAAGTCGTAATTTCGGTTTTGTTTTGTTCATACAAATTCTCCTTTTGTATAACAATATTTTACTTGATTAAAGATTTGAAGTCAAATTTGTAAAAATATCAAATTTGGATATGGTGTCTATTAACAATTTTTTTACACTATTTAAATTCGCTTGTGAAGTTACCATTTTCAAATATTTTTATTTCTGTTCCATCTGATTTTATACCAGTTACAGATAAGTCTTTTGTTCCTATCATGAAATCCACATGATTTTTGCATCTATTTAAATGATTTGCTTTTAATTCTTCTTCTGTCATTGTACGACCATTTTGAATACATTCAGAAAATGATTCTCCGAGAGCAAGATGACAAGCTGCATTTTCATCATATAGTGTTTCATAGAATGTTAAACCTGATTTAGATATTTCTGAATCATATTCTACTAATGCAACTTCTCCAAGTTTATCAGAATTCATACAAGATGTAATAATACTTTTTAATGTTTCATATCCTTCTTCTGCTTGGTAATCTACAACCTTCCCATTTTGAAATTTAATCCAGAAGTTTTTAATGACATTATCATGATATGCTAATGGTTTACTAGCATAAACAATTCCCGTTGCTGAATTATCCGTAGGTGATGTAAATACTTCTTCAGTTGGATAGTTAGCTAAATAATCATTTCCATTTTGCAAGGTATCTCTTCCTGATGCCCAAATATGATTTTCAGGAAGCCCTATTTCGAAATCTGTCCCCAAACTGTTTTTGTATCTTAATTTTGTAAATTGATATTTTGTTAATTTTTTAGAACGTTCATTTAGTTTATCTATTTTATGGTTCCATATTTCTTCTGGATTCGGTTGATCTATAGAACAAATTTCAAAGATTTTATTCCAAAGATCTTTTAACGGTTCTTTAGAATTAGGAAATACTTCTTTCGCCCAACTTTCTGTTGGAACAGCTGCAATACACCATGGTACTAATCCAGCATTTCTTAAATTATCAAATCTCTTTCTTGTTTCAAACGCATACATGGTAACTGAATTTAGTTTTTCAGAGTCAATATCTTTCATTAACCCAGGCATTTCTGATGCTAGCATTAAAAATGCTGCTTCTTTTGCTGCATATACACTCCATTTTTCTTTATTCCAATATTGATGTTGTTGTAATTTCTCTACAGATAATTCTTTTAAGAGACTATGTTTAATTATAGAATCACTTAAATCATAATAGATATCTGTAATACCCATTTCTGTTGCTAATTCTGTAACAATTCTTACAAAATCAATTCTTTCTATATCTGCACTTATAAATAGTGGTTGTCCTTTTTTTACTTTTAAGCAAGAGTTTAGTATAACACTTGCATATTTTCTCATAAGTTCTTCCATCTTGTTCCTCTTTTCTATTCAATAATACCTAATGTTTTCATTAAGTATTTTGCATTTGTTGTTAAACATTTTCCTTCTTTAATTATATAATCAAAGGTAATTTTTGTTCCTTCATATTTTTCTTCAAAATGATAATTATGAATACTTTTATCTTCTAAGTCACATAATTCAAAATCATGAGTTGTTATAAAGGTAATAGCATTTAGTTTTTTTAGTTTTTTTATAATTTCTTTTGCTCCATAGATTCTGTCGTTATAATTTGTTCCTTTAAATATTTCGTCTATGAATATCATTATAGGTTCATCTTTTTTAGAAGAATATTCAAGTATTTTTTTAATACGTAGTAATTCTCCATAAAAGGTTGATATCTTGTTATTCATATCATCTTCTACTTTAATAGAACTAAAAATAGTCATTCTAGAAGCTTTAAAGTATTCTGCTTCAACATATGTTCCAGATTCCATAAGTATTAAATTTATTCCAATGGTTCTTAAAAATGAAGATTTTCCACTCATATTACTTCCTGTAATAATGTTTATATTGCCAGTAGAAATAAAATCATTAGCAATACATTCTTTTTCGGAAAGTAAAGGGTGCTTGATTTGTTTAAAATCTAATTCTAATTTTTCAGATACAATTGGGAGACAAGTGTCTGATTTAATGTAACAAATTGTTGTTAAACTTAGAATATTTTCTAATTCTTCTAATGCCAAAATATTATTTTTTATTACTTTGTTACTACTTGTTATTAGTTTGGCATATTTATACATTGTAACTATATTTAGAGATACGATTGTATTAAATATAACATTAGTTACAAAGTTAGAACGAAGATTATTCAGTTCATTTATTCTTGATAGTTTTTGAATTGCTTCATATCCATTTGCAATATCGTTATGGATTTTTTTAAACTTTGAACCATTAAAGTTGTGATTAGATATCCACTTATCCACATTTTTTAATGTAGAAAGTTTTCGACTACATATATTTAAGTTTTCTAATGGTTCATTATGAAAATATAAGTATATGTATGATATGATTACTTGAATTATTAAAGCTAAACCGAATATTTGGAATGGTAAAGCATTAAAAATACATAATACGAAAATTATATCTGCTATGAGACATAGTATAACTCCTATTACAAATTCTTTTTTATTCGGTTTTATATCTTGATTAATATATTCAAAATAATCTTCAAAATTTGTTTCTTGAATATCTTCTATTTGATCTAATTGATATTGTATTTCTAAAGATGTTTGAAAATCATTCTTAAGCTCTGTTACTGCTTCTTGATAATCCTGAATATTTGAAGAAGGCTCTGTTAATTGCTTTAAATACTTTTTCTTTCCTCCTATGCTTCTAGCAACATTTAATAATTGAAAAAGCGAATTATCTCCTGTTATATTGAAATCTTTTATTAAGTCATTTGAAGACATAAGATTGTCACCTTTATTTTCAAAATTTATCCATGTACCATCTACTCTAGATTCATATTGCTTGATAATATCTAAGAATTGGTTATATTTTTTTATTTTATTGTCAATCGTATGATGATAGATAACTATACCAATAAATACTACAAGTAGAATGATTAAGCTTATTATATAAATCTTATTTGTTGTCTTCCACAATAAAAGCCCAACAATAATAAGAATAATAAATAATATAAAACGAATATTCGAAAGTGTATTACTTCTATTTTCCTCATTATTCAATAATTCTAGATATTTCTTTTTGGCATCTAATATTTGTTGATTCATGTTATCACTTTCTTTCTTCATTATTTTATCATAAATAAAGGAAGAAGACATCTTAAATGTCTTCTTCCATTGTTGCTAATATTTTGTATAAAATCTTATACAAAGATTTTATTTCTTCTTCTGTTATCCCGCTTAAACACTTTCCTACTTCCATTGGTATTTGTTCTGCTTCATCTTTTAGTTTCATTCCTTTTTTTGTAATAGTTATAACTAAATTTCTTTCATCTCTAGATGAACGATCTCTATTAATATATCCTTTACTTTCTAGCTTTTTAAGTAAAGGAGTTAATGTTCCTGAATCTAAGTAAAGATATGTGCCCAATTCTTTTACATTTATATTTTGTTTTTCCCATAATACCATCATCGTAATGTATTGTGTATATGTTAAATCTAATTTATCTAAACTAGATTTATATTTTTTTATTATTTCTTTGGAACATACATATAGTGGAAAACAGATTTGATTTTCTAATCTTAAAGCATCACTACTCATAGTCATCACTCCACTTTCATTATAATGAAGTTTTTCAATTTTGTTAAGTAAATGACGGCTTTCTTTACTATAATTGACACTTTGTTTTTTATTTCAATAGTTCTTCTAGCTCTTCTTTGCTCTTAAAACCTACCATTTGTTCTTTTAATTCACCATTTTCAAATAGTAATAATGTAGGAATAGACATAATGCCATATTCTGTAGATACTTCTTCAGCATCATCTACATTTAATTTTAAGAATGTTATATTTTTTAAATTTTCTGATACTTCTTCAACCACAGGAGATAACATGCGACAAGGTCCACACCAATCTGCGTAACAATCTACTAATACTTTTCCTGTTTTGATACTATCTTTAAATTCATTTTCTTTAATTTCTTTTACCATAATTATTTCTCCATTTCTTTGATTGCAGTTGTAGCAGCAATTGCTCCATCGCTAACTGCTGTAGTTAATTGCCTTAATTCTTTTACTCTTGTATCTCCAGCAACATATATTCCTTCTACATTCGTGTGAACGCCATCTGAAGATGCAATATAACCATTATCTAAATTAATAATATTTGCAAATATTTCGTTTTTAGGAGTTTGACCAATCGCAATAAATAATCCATCTATGGAAATATTTTTGGTATTGTTATTATTATCTGTTACTGTAATGGATTCTAATTTTTGATTACCATTGATGGATGTAATAGTAGAATTTAATATAAATTCTACATTATCTTTCTTCTTTAATTCTTCTACATAAGTGTTTTCTCCTCTAAATTCATCACGACGATGTATTAAATATACTTTGTCAGCAATATTTGATAGATAGATTGCATCTTCTAAAGCAGTATTCCCACCACCATTTACAGCAACTGTTTTATGTTTATAGAAGTTTCCATCACATGTAGCACAATAAGATATACCTTTTCCAATAAATTCTGTTTCATTATTAATATTTAATTTCCTATTTTCGGCACCAGTTGCTAAAATAATTGCTTTTGCTTGATATGTGTCTTTATTTGTAGTTACTTTTTTATCCTCTGTAATATTGATAACTGTTTCAAATTTAAATTCTGCTCCTAAATCTTTTACTTGATTATATAAATTTGTAGCAAGTTCAAATCCAGATATGCTTTTTATTCCAGGATAATTCTCCACTAATGAAGCATTTACAATTTGTCCTCCATATGTTTTTGACTCAAAAATCAATACTTTCTTATTTGCTCTTAAAGCATAGATTGCAGCAGTAAGACCAGCAGGTCCTGCTCCAACAATTATGATATCATACATTTTATTCACCTAATAGTTCTTTTATTTTATCTTCTAGAATCATTGGATCTTCTATAGGAGATAATCTAAATACTACATTCCCTTCTTGATCAACAAGGAATTTTGTAAAATTCCATTTAATATCATTTTGATTTTTACATGTAGTACTTATTTTAAGAACTCCTTTCATAGCAGCTTTATGTCCTAAGCCTTTAATATATTCCTCTGGAGAATTTTCTTTTAAGTATGTAAATACTGGTGATTCTCCTTCTCCATTTACGTCTATTTTTTTGAATTGATCAAATGTAGTTTGATATTTTGCTGTACAAAATTCATGTATTTCATCATCACTACCTGGAGCTTGATGTCCAAATTGATTACATGGAAAGTCTAGAACTTCTAATCCTGTTTCATGATATTTTTTATATAATTTTTCAATTGCTTCGTATTGTGGTGTAAAACCACATCCAGTTGCTGTATTAACAATTAGTAATACCTTTCCTTTTAATTCTCCTAAATTAAAATCTTCATCTTTTCTTGTTTTTACTGTTATATCATATAAATTCATTTCATTCATCTTCTTTCTAATTAAATTGTACACAATTTAATATTTGTTGTCAATATTTCTTTTAGGGATTATCTTTTTGTAATCTTTCAAAAAGGATGTAACAATTTTTTCTATCATATCGGTTATTTGTTTTTCTGTAAAGATAATTAATTCTTCTGGTACTCCTTCTTTTGCTTCTTTGATGATATCTGATATTTGATTTAATATTGTATTCATTCCTTCCGGATTTACTTCTTCTATATCAATTTTGTAATTTTTTTTCTTAATGTAATCTTGCAATTTTTTAGGATTTATCTGAATGTTATAATCTCTCACCAATAATTTATTTAATCTGGAATATTCTTGATATAAACTATCTTTATTTGTATTATCCCAAAAATCTTCATGATCCATTCGTTTGTTTTTATTTTTTATAATTACATATTTATTATCTTCTCTTCTAGGTGATATGTTTTCATCTTTATCTAGAAATGTAATAATAGTCGGCAAGTAATTTTTAAAGTAATAATAATCTGTATATAGATGAAAGAAGTATCCAAATACTTTGATATCATTTTTTACAGATTCTTTATATTTACTTAAGAAATAGTTTAAGTCTGGATATTCAAAAGCATGATTAAATTCTGTCCGAAAGTGAGTAATTCTCTTTTTTATTTGAGTTTGATTACGGATTTCTTCTTTGGATAATCCTTCTGTATTTATTTTTTCTTTTACATCTGGGAGAAGATTACTAATGAAGAATTGATTTTTTTCTTCTTCTGTTAATGATAAATGCTTCATTAGTTTTTCTCCTGCGATGGTATGTACTAAGTATGATGGCATAACTAACCTCCTTCTTGTATACTTCTCATTGTAGCAAATGAATATAGTTGTATTCCTGCTTTTTGATTTGGATGTACTCCATCTATTATGTAAGAGGATTCTCCATTGTATTCTATTGCTTTCTGAATATAGGGATTTGGGTTTATGTAGTAAATATTTTCTATTTTCTCTAATTCTTGATTATATATATCATATAATTTTCTTTTTGTTTGATTATTTTTATCTATATTATAATCATTTATAGTTGTTTGCCATGGAGCTAATATTATAACTTCCCCTTTTGTTAGTGCAATTATTTCATGAATATTATTTATATAATTATCTACGTTTGTCTCATGATATCTAATATCATTTGTTCCGATATTAAGGATTGTTAAATCGCATTCTGATGTTTTTATTTTTTCTTGAAAATTATCCAAAACATCTTGAGTTGTATAACTTCCTTTTGAAATATTAATAATATCTTTATCAAAGTATTGCATTAATGGTTCATACCATGGATGATAATTGTTTTTTGTTCCTTCGGTAATGCTATCTCCAATAAAGCATATTTTATCGTGTTCAGATATCTTTTGAAATATTAAGGATTCTTTGTCCTCGTTAGTTAATTCCATATTATATTTGTTTTCATACTTATATTGTTGATTAGGAAAATAATAGTATGTATTTTTTATTTCTTTTATTTTGTTATGGAAGATGGTATCTTCTAATATATTTATTGCTCTTACTTGATTATTAGCGTTTGTATTTTCTAATAACTCTGGATAATATTTTCCTTCTTGATCTTTTGTAGCAAATAGCGGTGTTATGGAAGAAGATTTTATTTTATGTGTATTTCTATCAATATATACTGTTACATACATGGAAATAGCACTATTATATCCAGTATAAGAATTTATATAATTTCCTGGAGAATTAATTATAATAGATCCTTTTTTGAATTGAATTGGTTCTATTACGTGAGAATGATCTCCAAATATGATATCAGCTCCTTCTTGTATAAAAAATCGGTTCCATATTTCTTGGTATGTATCAATTTGATAACTAAATTCTGTCCCATAATGTGGCATTACAATCAAAATATCTACTTTATCCCTTATATTTATAAAATCTTGATGTATTTTTTCTTTTGTTTTATTAAAATCTTTTGAATATGGTTCTACTAAAAAATTCGTATAATCTTGATATTCTTTTGAATCTAAATAGTTCAAACCATATGTGTATGCTAGAACACCTATTTTGATTCCTTCTATCTCTATAATTTTATCGTTGTTTTTAGTACCTGTATAATCTATATTACTATTATCTAAATTATTTATTGTTTGTTTATAAGATTCTATTCCACTATCTAATATATGATTGTTAGCGATTGTTACAAAGTCGATTCCAGAATTTTCAATACTTTTTAAAAAAGATGTTGGATAATTCAATCTTACTTTTTTATTATCGGAATAATTTCCGTATGAATAATCATTATTATCATCTACAGGTCCTTCTAGGACACCAAATACGTAATCTGTTTTTTGAAAGTATTCTTTGGTATTTTCAAACATATAATCAAAGTTATTATTGGATAGTTTTAATTGGTTTTCTAATAGTATAAGGTCTCCTACAAATCCGATGGAAATAGAATTATTCATATCATACTGTTCTTCAACAGACATTTCACGATTTGATTGTGGTATCCATAATAAAAAGATTATCATGACCAATATGATTGGAACTAACCATTTAATATGAAAAAAGTATTTTATTTGTTTTGATAATAATAAAGTCAAAATACATAATAGTATTGTTATTACTATACTTATCAACCAATAATATTTTAATGGATAATAGTAATAATTTATTATTAAGGTTGGTATTCTATGTAAAACATAAATATATAAAGTTATGGTTCCAAGATTGGTTATGATTGGAATTTTTTTGTTAGGAATACTCTTTTGAAGCCATCTAAATAATAGACAATTTGCAATTATTAATATTATTCTTAAAGGAAATTCTATTAATCTATTATAGGTATCAGCCATTAGAAAATCGAGTGATTCTATTTTTGATAAAACAATTATGTAAATAATGATTGGTATAATAAGTTGATACCATTTTTTCTTTTGTTTTTGTTCTTCAAATTGATAACCATATAAAAAGAAAAAGAAGAAATAAAATAATCTTAAGAAGTTTAAATCTGCTATTATAAAACCGCTACAAGAAGCTAGTAAAAAAGAAAAATATAATGTTATTCTTTTATTAATAATTGTTTTTATAGATGGTATAAGAAGGATCATTCTATAAATACATAGAAATAATAAATACCAGCTTGAATATAATATATTCCATATATTAATGGCTCCTAGATGAATATAATCATATAAAGAAAATGATAAATTCATTAATAAAAATAATAATAGATATTGTATATTTGTTTTCCAATTATTTTTTCGGGAAAATTTACCAGATATGATGAAGAAAAGGGGCATATGAAATAAATATATAAAATTGATTATAATAGAATACTCTTCTTTTGGTAAATAATCATAAGATATTAATAAGTGAGCAAATACTGTTAATACTATTAGAATTCCTTTTAAGGTATCATATTTGTTTTCTCTCATAGTACCACCATTTTTATTATAGCAAATTAAAAGAAAATATGAATTATATTTTCTTAGTCATAATATTGGAATTATTTGTCGTATTGTATCCAATGGTTTGGTAGATTCTTCTGCTTTCTTGATTATTTGGATGTAGTTTAGATATAGTGAACTCTTGTCCAAAGAATTCTTCTATCTCTTTTTTATGTTCTAGAATATACAATAATAGTTTTCTTCCTATTTTTAGTCCATTATGTCGATATTCTTCTTTGACAAAAAGAAAGTTAACATAAATAGAATCAAAACTTTTAGATATATAGCATCCTGCTATTAACTGATTATTATAAAACATTCCATAGGGAATCATTTGATTATGTAGAATATGAAATTCATAATAATTCGTTGCATTCTGTTTTAGATGAAATACTTCTTTTCTTAATTGTTCGATTGTATTTATATCTTCTAAATGGTTCATTATTTTTATAGTATATTCTTCCATAAAAAATCTCCCTTTTCTGGGAGATTATAGAACATATTTTGTTGTTTGTCTAATTTATATTGTTTTTCCTTTTCCTGTTTCTAGGGTCAAATCTTTTAAATGTTCTTTTAATTGGCTAGCAGTTATATCCTCTAAAGGTATTCCTAAATCTACCAATTCTTGTAACCCTCTCTGATAGTCTTCTAAAAAAGGAAATGGATTTCTATTATAATTACTTCCATCTGTTCCTGTTAGGTTTACAATATTGGATATATCAATACTTTCGATGGATGCTGGCCAATATGGTTCGTGATGGCGAATTGTTTCTTCTGTCTCTGTGTTTGTTTTCATTTCTAAGAAAGTAAAAGAAATGTTTTCTTCATATTCACCCATATAGTCTTCTATATCGTGTCTTTCTAAATTTACTTCTTCCCTATCTATCCCTGTACAATAATAAATTGGATTTTTTATTTTTTCTTTCATATATTACCCTCCTGTTTTTTCTGACATTATTGATTCACAATATTGTTCTTTACTATCTAAGTTCTTTTTATATAAAGTATATAATTCTTTATTTATTGATGAGATTTTACCAATGTAATCATCATATGCATAGTGTGTAAGAATTGTTACTAAATATGGGTTTTCAGAATCATATATTCCTATATCATTATGATAGATATCATATTCTCCATATTTATGTAAAAATCTCATATCATCAAAGTTTAATCCATTTTCAGAATCATTATCCATTGCTTTTTTTACTAAAGCTGTATATTCATCATCTACTTGTAGTAGATCATTTAATATTATAAGTGATTTGTTTCCTAAATCTGCCGTATAATTTGCTTCAAATGGATGGTTGTCTGTAAAATGTAATGTGATGTTATACTTTTCTTTAAAGTATTTATTAATTGGAGCTGTACCATATTTGTTAATAATGACAAAGAACGCTGTATTATCACTTACTGTCATGTAATAATCGATTAATGTTGTCATAGGTATTTCTTCATAAAAACTATGTTTATCCATTAAATCACTAAATGGTTTTTTATCACGAGGAAGATATGTTAATGTTTGATGTAAGTCAATTTCTCCTGCTCTAGCTTGTTCTATTAAGTAAATTGTAAGAAATATTTTGGTTACACATCCAGAATAGTATGCTTTATTGGGATTTAAGGAATAACTATAATCGTTATTTACATCGGTAAAATAAATTGCTAAGCTTTTTCCTTGATAGGAATCCATTAATGCATTGAACTCTTCATCTAGTGTATCCATTTTATAAGGTTGCTTCATACAATCTTCATATGCTTTCTTTTTAGCTTCTAATTCTTCTTTATCTTGTTCTATTTGATTGTTATTAACTACAACTTCTTTTTGATCTTCTTTTGTTTTACTATGACTTAATTTTTTATATGTTGCAAAGCCAAATATAGCTGTTACTATTAAAATAACAATTAATAATAATGTAAGAATTATCTTTACTGGCTTTCTTAGTCTCATATCTACTACCTCTAGTGTAATTATATCATTTTTAAAAAAAACTGCAATTGTTTGCAGTTCTTTTTAAACACAAGTATATCCACCATCAACCGGTAAATTTACTCCTGTTACATAGCTTGCTTCATCTGATGCTAAGAAAATAGCAGCAGCATTTAATTCTCCTTCTTTACCATATCTTTTCATTGGTACATGAGTATTAGCAAATTCTTGGAATTGTTCTGTATCTAATACAGCTGTTGTAAGTTCTGTGTAGAAATATCCAGGACATATACAATTTACTGTAATATTATATTTAGCAAGTTCTGCAGCCGCAGCTCTTGTAAAATTAACAACAGCTCCTTTTGATGAGTGATATGCTATTGTAGGTATTTCTGTATTTCCTACCAATCCATACATAGATGCAATATTGATTACTCTACCATAGTTATTCTTTTTCATAATATTTCCGAATGCTCTAGTCATTTTAAATACAGAAGTCTCATCCGTAGCAATTGTGAAATCCCATTCATCATCTGCCATATCTAGGACTCCTTTATCTTTACTAGATCCTGCACAATTAACTAAAATATCAACTTTACCAAATTCTTTTTCAGCTAATTGAGCAGCATTATTTATATCTTCTGTACTAGTAACATCACATTTAATTGGTAGTACTCTTACTCCTTTTTGTTCTAATTCCCCTTTTAATTCTTCTAATCTTTCTATTCTTCTAGCTAAGATAACTAAGTCTGCTCCAGCTTCAGCAAATCCTCTTGCCATTTGGCTTCCTAATCCACTAGATGCACCTGTTATAACAGCTACTCTTCCTTTTAAGTTAAACATTTTATCATCCTTTCTCAGTATCTAGTAATATTATAACATAAAAAAACTATTGATTCTCAATAGTTTTATTTCTTTTTACGATAAATATAATCGATAACACATAAAGAGATCCATGCTAATAGAACAATTCCTTCAAATATTAAGTATATATACCATTTTAAATTTTTTAATATGATTGGTATTAAAATCATTACAATTATACTTATTATACTAATAATGATTATTTCTTTTTTTAAACTTTGTTTATTACTTCTATTCACATTGGTCACTATCCTTGTATTCATCATACCATACAATTTAATTTTGTTCTATATGAATATTATCACCATTAGATTTTATGACAATAGGACCTTTTCGAGTTAAATAATATTTTATTTTCAAATTATTTAGTAATTCTATGGTTTCATCATCTTCTAATTCTTCATCTGAAGATGTTATGACTGCATAATTTGGATTTACAGTTTCTAATAATTTACTTAATTGTTTTAAATAGTTTCCATGATATGGTATTTTAATAAAATCATATTCACTCGTATGATTTTCTAGATAATCTTTTATCCTTTCATTTTCAGCATCCCCTGTAAATAAGAAACTATTATTTTTATATATAACACTTGTAATAAGAGAAGAATTGTTGCTTTCATCTTTTTCAAATATTTCTGTAGGTCCATTTACAACAATATTCATATCATCGATGGATATTTCATAATCTCCACTAACTGTTATTGGAGTTATATTTTTATTTGCCAGAGAAGTTATATAGTTATTATAGTATTCACTTTCTTTAGGAACATTACTTTGTAAAACATTCCCTATTTCTATATTGTCTATAACTGTTGAGGCACTTCCAACATGATCTTTATCAAAATGTGTAATGATTAAATAATCTAATTTTGTTATATTATTTGTTCTAAAGTATGTAAGAATTTCATCACTAAGTTCTTCTTTACCTGTATCTATCATTATATAATGATCGTTATTGCTTATTAAGATTGCATCTGCTTTCCCTGCATTAAAGAAATATATTTTGAATGAGTAATCATCTGTTAGTTTATTTTTAACAACAGTTAAACAGATAAAGACAATAACTAATATAATTGCAAAGATTATTATACTTATTTTTGATTTATCCATTTTATATCCTCCATACTTTTTCTATTTATTGTTTTCTCTATTCCTTTCAAAATTATTAATTTCTTTTTGTTCATTGTGTTCTAATTCAAATAAACCTATATATTTATTGTTTATAAAAAATCTTACGTATCTTTCTTTCTCATTTGTTGAATCAACTGATTTTATTATATATTCATTTTGTTTTGGCATTCCAAATATAGATACTGGATTTTTTCTTTCATTATGTCCTAATGATTCTTTCTTTAATGAAAAACTATATTTTTTATTTTCTTCTATTGTTTTTAATTTACCTTCTGATTTTAATACTTTATTTGGTGAATCAACATAATTATCAAATAAGTAAAAATTCATATCAACTTTTTTATCTTCATCATCTGTATTATAAGAAACATTTAGTATTGGATAGTTCGTTACTACTAACGAATAGATTCTATAAGATGTATCATCATATATCATTATTTTTAAAGTATCAGAATCTTCTAATAAATCATCATTTATTTCTTTATTTATTGCTAATTTTATGTTTTTATTATTTAATTTATAGTCGATATATGGATTATATTTATTATTGGATTCTATTACAGAATAGTAAATAACATTGTTTTCTTCATCAATAAGTAAATCATAATCATTTAATTTTATTTTATCTATACTTATACTAGTACTTGTTTCTCTGGTACTTATTATATTATTCCAATTGGATTCATTTATAATAAGTTTATTGTATTTAGGGTTTATTTTAATAGTAATTATTACAATTACAATTATACCCGTTAGTACTAATATAGGTATAAGCAACCATTTTTTATTCATATTACACTATATCATCTGCATCATATTCAATAATAGAATATTTGCTTATGTTTTTATTTTTTGTTAATTCTTTTTGTATTTCTTTGATATCTTTGTAAGTAAATTCTATAGCATAATCAAATCCTTTTGATGTATAGTTTCTTGATTTAAATTTATGATTTACTTTTTTTTCTTTAAATAGTTTTGTTATATCTTCTTCCACATCTTCATTACTATGTAATATAAGAACATATGGGCTTCTACCAAATTTAACATTTTCTAAGAATAGTAATACTAATGTAACGATTACAGATGTTAGAACACCAACTTCAAATAATTGACATCCACATATGATACCAATATATACACTCCATAGTAGATATAACATATCTACTGGATCTTTTACTGCAGTTCTAAATCTTATAATTGCTAAAGCACCAATTGTACCTAATGTAATAATAATATTAGATTGTAAACAAAGAATAATTGTTGATATAAAAAATGGTAAAATAGCTATCGTTATGTTAAATGATTTGTTATAAAATGAACGATGTGATACGAATCTATAAATTAAAAATTCATATACAGCTAGGAACAATACCATAATTAAAACTGTTATGATTGTTGTCGTTGTAATACTTTCGTTAGAATATAAATTTATTATGTTTTCAAATATATTTGTCATTTTTCTCTCCTATCTCATATAACTATCTAGTATTTTTCTTCCATAATAATATTTGGAAAAAGATGTTTGTTTAAAGTTATATGATTCTACTATTTTTCTAATATATGATGGTAAGATATCATCAAATTTTACTTCTAAGACATTTGTGCCACTTGGTAAAACATAGAAGGTTTGATAATCACCATCTAAAAATTTATCTAATTCATATGAAGCTGATATTTTCATATCAAATGTAATTCTTACATTTGATATTTCTTCAACATATGCTATTCTTTCATAATCTATAATTACTTTTGGTCGGTAATCATAGATGAGCATATCTTTGGCTAATTCTTGAATTAACTTTTTATTGGTATCATAAACAATATCTGTTATGTTTCCATTTACAATAGATTCATATTCATCAAGTGTAAGTTTACATGATTTTTTATGACATCTACTTTCTAGTTTTTCTTTCTTTTCTAAGACAATATAACTTAAATCGTCTCCATAATATCGTATTCTCCATTTGAACCTTTTGGATAATCCCGAATTTGTTGTATATACAGAGGTATCTTTATAATCGTCAAAGTATAAGGAATGAATTAAGTATTTCCCTCCTTCTGGAGTATGAGGATCTAATTCTAATACTTTGGATATTCTTGATTTTAATAAAGATAGTTGTTGATTTGTTAAGTTATATTTCCATTCTGTACGATATTTTTTGATAGTATCACCATCCTTATATGTTTATTTTATCATAGTTATAAATTTAAATTCAATCTAGGATTTTCCCTCCTTCTATTGCATTATATTTTTTTAAGATTAAATAAAAATTAAAAAAGAGTTTAAACTCTTTTTATTATTTTAAAGTATATAATTTGATAAATGATACAAATAACACATATTGGAAGTTCGATAAATAAAAATAGTTCTTTCATAGTTGAATAATATTTTATAATTCCAGGAAAACCAGATAATGTTATTTTAGAGCCCCATATTGAATCAGGAGATACACCTCCACCAACAGTCATTCCAAATAAAAGAATTCTTCCTATAGTAATGATATTGGATAATATCATTATTGCTAAAATTAGTATTGAAATAACCAATATTATTTTACTTATTAATTTTAATACTTTTTTCATTTGGAACTCCTTTTATTGAAATAATAGAATTGTAGCAGTAGTTACTAAGAGTTGACATATTACATTTGATATTTCAATTATCCAGTGTATCTTAGGATTTTTTAAGTTTGCATTGATACCTATTCCACATAACATAATAAATAAACATATTGCGAAGCAATAGAAAATAATGGATATAATCTTATGAAAATGGATAGAACATATAATTAATGAAATATATATTAATAAATATCCTAGTGCACCTGTTAATACAGCTATTGTATTCATTTTTTTATTTTTTAAATAAAATAATATTAATAAAATGATTGCTATTAATATTATCATGAAGAATAATACTGCATTTACATTGAATACTGTTTTAAATAGTATCATTCCTGAAATAAAAATACCTATATTAACTAAGAATACTAAAATAACTGGCATTCTAAATTTTATTATCCCTAATCCTACAATTAATTTTCCGGTAGGTATAACTAAACCAAATAATAGTGATAAAACTGCTCCTACTATAAATAATGTATGATATGGAGATAACATACTATCTTTCATATACTTTATAAGCATATAACAAGTTATTCCATATAATATAGGGTTGATATAATCTAATAAAGCTAATGGAACAGAAAATGAATTAAACTTTTCTTTCATATTATCCCTTCTTATTCTCTCTTTTTTTAGATAATACTTTTGATTTTGTTTTTACTTCTAATTGTATTCCATCATAATGAGGAGTATCTTCATCAAAGTAATATCCTACTCTATGGATTCCACCAATGTATTTAAAATCAATTAATTCATAATTATAGAAATCAATATAAGCACTTAAGGCATTTTTTAAATCTCCTCTAGTTAACATAGTTTTTATATCTTTTTTTATTCCATCATAATCTAAATGTTCTATTAAATAGAAATAAATGTCTAGATGGTTATTATGAAAAGACAATTCTTCTTTTGCTGATACTCTATAGTTTTTTCCACTACCAAAGTATTCTATAATTGCTTCATCTACTTCATCTGGCGTTAAAGTAATTGTACTATTTTCATCTTTTTCTTTTTTTTCTTTGAATGGAGATTTAAATTGATTATTTTCAAACATCTCTATGTATTTATCTAGTATTTGTTGTTTGTTTTCACATTTGTTGATAACATTTTCTGTAAAAGAAACTGCATCTTCTAAAGAATAAAAGTTAAAAGTTAATTCTTCCTTACTATCTTGTATTACTGTTAATTGATAGAAAATATTCGTGTTATTTTTTAATACTTGGATACCTACATAAAATCTCATTAGTGAAATAGATAATCCATCATCTTTTGTAAACCAGTGATTTAATTCCATTCTACTCATAAACCATTACTCCCTTTCGAATTTTACTGTTATATCTTTTTTATCAAAATCAGGTAGATTATTTATATGTCCTATCTTAGTATAATTATAATTCGTTTTAAACGATTTATAGAATATTACAATACAGTTATCCCCATATAACATTACATCTCCTTTATTTATTTCTCCTGGATTACTTGAATTTGTTGGTAATGATTCATCTATGTAAACATATTTTTCATTGCCATTTAGTTCTTTCATTTGGTAATCTTTAGGTAATAATTTTATTAATTCTTTTGTAGTATCATTATTTTCTAATTCTAGTTCATATTCATCATTATTAATTATTATTTTTAATGTTTTCAAATTATCACTTTCTCTTTTTTCAATATCATAAGTATTATTGCCTATTATAAGGTCATATACTTCTTTATTTCCATCAGATGATTCTAAAGTAACTTCTGTTTTACCAGTTTTAACGAATTCTGTATGTACGCAAAAAAACGAGTCGTCATTACCATTTTCATCTTTTATTTCATATTTCTTAATAAATATATTTCCGTATTGTTTATCCATTGATACTTTATATGTATCATCAAATGGATGTTCTTCTTTAGAACATATGATATCCGTTTCATAAGTAGGTTTATTAAATATAGTTATACTACTTGCTACAAGTATACATAAAATGCCTATAATTGTTCCGACTACTTTTATTTTTTTATTATCGAAGATAAATAATGGATAGATAATTAAAGAACAACAACCAAATACATAACTAAGTATATGATGTGGAAATGAATAAATAAATCCACTTAAATAACCAGCTATTTCTTCCGTAAGTAATCCCATCATAGGAAGTAATATTAATAATCCCCACCATTTATTCTTTTTCATATAATAACCAATGAATCCCATAGGTAAAGTTAATAATGTCCATATAAACCACCATTTATAATAAACAAATATACCCCACCCCAATTTATTAAATGGTACTTCTACTAAATAGATGATTGGTTGACTAATTAAAAAGAAAACAAAACATTTTAATGCTGATTCTTTGTTACTTTTTGAGTTCATAATAATTAGTATTCCAATTAGTATCCATAATGTAAAGTATATAGCAGGATCTCTAAAAGATGTATCAAATAATGCTGGCACACAATTAAGTAGACCTACTATAATTCCAATTATGATAGCTGATAATATTATTTTTTTCCATGAAAGATTTAATTCACCAAATAATTTTTTCATGATATCACCTCATTATAATGTTTTTCCTTTTTTATATCCCGTTGTTTGGTATTCCCATGTTTCTTCATCTATTGGTTTTGTTTCTCCGTTTATAGTTTGATAATTAGATATTTTAAATCTTTGAGATATTCCTTCTTCTGTAATTACTTTTTCAAATTGTTCCTGAGATATAGGACAAAATCTAGTTCTTGCTCCAATAATATTGAAGTTTTCATCATATGCATAATCGGGATTCGATGTATCAAATATAAAGAATTTATCTTTAGCTGTTTGAACAATATTGAAAGCGTGTTCTTCTTGATGATCAGGCATGATAAGTTTTCCCGGAACATAATAGGAATTACATCCTATAAATGTAAATATATTTTGAGTTATAGCAGCGTATTCGGAACATTCTGCCATAGATTTTCCTTTAAAGAAACCTATATCAAAAGTTTCTTTTATTCGTTCTCGATATTCTGGGTGGTTATTTTCTTCCATTTTTCTTAATATTTCTGTTACATTATCGAAATATGTTTCTCTATCATATTTATTATTACCATCTTTTTTTACGCCGAAGTATTTTTTTAGAAATGGTGAGATTAAAGGTATGATTTTGTTTAAATTATTATTCACTTTAAATTTTTTAATATATTCTATAAATTCTATGATATATTCTTGATTTGTCATTGTATAAGAACCTCTTTTTGGAGAATCTTTTCCAACCATAAATAAAAAATCGGAAAAATCAACTGAAGATGTAGATGATATAAACCCATGATATATATGATTTGTTTTTAATTCATAATTTTGTTCTGCTTGAGTATCTAGTTCTTTTAATCGTTCTTGAATCATTTGATTTCTTTTAGATTCATCAGTTTCATTCATAATTTCTGTAAATGATACCATACTATCACCATTTTTATTATATCAAAAAAATAGTAGAGAATCTCTACTATTTTTCATATTCTGGTTGCCATGCCGCATAACTTGCTAATTGTTCTTCTGTTCCATTATAGTATCTTACCCCTTTATTTAATGAAGATATTTTATTCATTTCATCTTCTGTTAATTCAAAGTCATATAAATTAAAGTTATCTTTTATATGATCAACGTTTTTAGATCCTGGTATAACTATAAATCCCATTTGAATATGCCATTTTAAAATGATTTGAGCAGTAGATTTATTGTATTTAGTGGCAAGTTCTTTAACAACCGGCTCCTCCATTAATGATTTATCTCCATGTCCTAATGGATACCAACACATTATTTTTATATTTTTAGGTTCTGTTATTTTACGTAATTCTTCTTGTTGAAAATATGGATGGCATTCTACTTGAATTACTTGTGGTTCGATTTCACATATATTTAATAACTCTTCAATGTATTTTCCTTCAAAGTTGGAGATACCAATGGATTTTATTTTCCCTTCTTTGTAAGCTTTTTCTAATTGTTTATATCCTTCTTTCCAGTTTCCTGCTGGTTGATGTAAGAATAGTAAATCAATATATTCAAGACCTAATCTGTCTAATGTTTCATTAATGGCTTTTTCATTTTCATATTCAGATGGCCATAATTTTGTTGAAACGAAGATTTCTTTTCTATCAATTCCTGAAGCTTTTATTCCTCTTCCTACAGCTCTTTCATTTACATAGGCATTTGCTGTATCTATTAATCGATATCCCATCATTAATGCTTCTCTTACACTGTTTTCTGCATCGATTGGTTGAAGTAGGAATGTTCCTATTCCTACGTTAGGCATTTTTATACCGTTATTTAATTCTATATATTTCATTATATTTTCCCTCCTAATACATGGATGCTTTGGATTGTTTTATTATCCATTTGTCATTTACTTTTTCTAATATTAAATCTTGTCTTAGATTCCACCATGATTTACTGCTACCAAATGGAGCTGCTAATGTTTTGGTTTTACCTATTACATATGCTTTGTTTCCATTTATTTTTATATCTATGTTTTCATGAATAGATTTATAATATTTTAAATCTCCATTTCTAACAGATTGAATATAATCTTGTTTTTTCTGATTCATACCTGTCATATGAATTAATAGATAATCATCTGATAATATATCATTTAATTTTTTTATATCTTTTTGAATGCTTGCTTCACATAACTCTATGTATAATTGTTTAATGATTTGTTCATCCATTTAAAATCCAGTCTTCTACTCTATTTTTAGAAGTATTAACAGATGAACCTCGAATAGCAAGTCCATCTAATACTATTGCCCCAGAACATATCTTTTTTATTTGAGATGGAATCGATCCTAATCCACTTCCTTCATGAGTTGTAAATGGACGAATTGTTTTACCAGAAAAGTTTAAATCTTTTATAGCTGTTACCATTTCTTCTGGTAAATCACTCCAGTAAACTGGTGCTCCTATATATATTACTTCATACTCTGTTATATTAGGTACTTCACCAATTATTGGTGCATTATGATTCGCTTGTCTTTCTTTAGCTTCTTCGATACAAGTATTATAATCTTTAGCATAAGGATTGGCTGGTTCTACTTTGAACATATCTCCATTTGTAATTTCTTGTATATATTCTGCAATTACTTCTGTATTTCCTTTTTCAATATAACCTACACTATAGTTTTCATCTGCTCTACTGAAATAAATAATTAAACTTTTTTTATCTTTCATAATAATCTCCTTCTATTTTTCAAATGTATTTGCTACTTCTTCTAAGTAATCTCTTATTTTTAAATGTTGAGGACATACTCTTTCACATTGACCACATTTAATACAATCCGATGCTTTTCCATTTTCTTTTGTGTGTAAATCATAATACATACTACTATTCCAATCATTAAATTGTTTTTTAGCATTATAACAAGAGAAAAGGTCTGGAATAGATATTTTCATAGGACAACCATCTACACAGTATCTACAAGCTGTACAAGGAATTCCACCTAAATCTTTTAATATTTTTTTTACTTTATTAACTGCTTCTTTTTCTTCATCATTTAATGGTTTAAAGTCTTCCATGTAACTGACATTATCTTTAAGTTGTTCTAAATCACTCATACCAGATAATACTTTAAACATACCATCGAATGATGCAGCAAAACGAATAGCATAACTAGCATATGATAGATCTTGATGTAAGTCATCAAATACTTTTTTAGCTGTATCAGGAAGTCTAACTAGTCCTCCACCTTTAACTGGTTCCATAACTAGGATTGGTTTATTATACTTTCTACATACATCATATACAGCTTTACTTTGAACACCTGCATCTTCATAATCTATATAATTAAATTGAATTTGAACAATTTCTATTTCTGGATGTTCACTTAAAATCATATCTAAAACATCAGCTGTATCATGAAAAGATATTCCAATATGTTTTATCTTTCCTTCACTTTTTAATTCTTTTGCTACTTCGTAAGCTTCGCATTTCATAAAATGTTTATAATTTGTTCTGTCTTGAGCATGCATAAGATAGTAATCAAAGTATTCAACACCACATAATTTTAGTTGTTCTTCAAAGAATGGTTTGATATCTTCTTTTTTTCTAAAGTATGGTTCTGTAAGTTTATCTGTTAAGATAAAATCTTCTCTTTTGTATCTACTAGATAAGCAATCACGAATTGCTGTTTCTGATTTTCCTCCTATATAACCATGAGCAGTATCAAAATAATTAAATCCATGATCCATGTAGTAATCAATCATTTTATTAAATTCATCGTAATCTACTTCACTTCCTTTCATAGGAAGTCTCATACATCCAAATCCAAGTTTTTTATCCATTTTACTTCTCCTTTTTCATTAGTTTATTTGTGTTATACATAATAAATGCAAACAACATAATAATACTAAAATATCTTAATATATTTATAATTATATTTCCTTCTATCATACTAAATCCATAGGTACCTGTTATATGTTTTATAATATCTAGTTTAATAAAGGAATATATTCCATATATAGATATTATTACTTCTAATATGTAGAATATTATTTTATGTTTTGTTATTTTACCAAACATAGCATTGAAGTTTATACCAAGATGCAATCCTAAAAACAATAAACTTATATAAGCTAATATTTTATGTAATTTTATGATTGTTAAACTACCTATATTTAAGAATCTTAGTAATTCTTGACTAGATAAAACACCTAGTATTAATGATGTAATAAAAGTAATAAAGAATCCTATATTTATTATTAACATAATCATTCTATTAATATTGTAATTTCCTTTAAATAATGTTTTAAAGTAATTCATATTTAGTGTTAAATGTATAATAACTAAAATAAGTAGGATAATACCAAATATTTCATGATAAATTGGTTCCATATAATTACGAGAAAATTCTAGTAACATGAGAATAAACATCAAGATATCAACAATTATTTTTTTCTTCATATTAGTATCCTAATTCTTTTAACCATTTAATTGTTTCTTGCTTACCATTATCAGTTCTAGCATTTTTACCTGTTAATGCTAAACCATTTGTATTTACTTTTTCGTTTTTTAAATAATTTTTTAATTTTGTATAAGTTCCTGCATCTCCAGATCCTTCATGGGTATTAAATGGTATAACTGTTTTATTACTTAAATCATATGTATCTAAGAATGTATATACTATCATTGGTAGATTTCCCCACCAAATAGGATATCCTAAGAAGATAGTATCATAGTCATCTAGATTTTCTAGTTTGTTTTTTATTTCTGGACGAGCATTTTCATTTTGTTCTTTTTTACCTACTTCAGTAGCTTCTTTATAGTTATCAGGATATTTATTTACTGGAACGATTTCAAAGGAATCAGCATTTAAATACTCTTTTATATAAGAGGCCATCATAGCAGTATTTCCTACATTTACTGTTCCAACATTATAATTTTCTCCTGTTTTTGAAAAGTATATAACTAATATTTTACTTTCTTTTTTTTGTTCTGTTTTATTATCTAATATTTCTTGTGCTTTACTTTCTTCTGCATTATTTTCACTTTTTTTATTACCACATGCTGTTATTGTAATAAGTGATAATAATAGTACTATTATTAATAATTTCTTTTTCATATCTGTTCTCCTATTCTTCTATAGCTTCGTTGATGCATTTTATTGCATTTAAACTTCTTGGATATCCAATAAACGGAAGTATATTGGATACAACACGAATTAAAAAATCCTTGTCATTTCCTAATCGAATATTTCCTTTAGCATGAGAGATTGCTTGGGGTTCACATCCTCCTTGGGATACTAGAAAACAAAATGTTATCATTTCTCTTTGGTTGTAATCTAATCCTCTTCTTGTATAGTAGTCACCAAAACAATTAGCTGCTAACCAAGCATTGATATGTCTTGTTTCTTCTGGTCCGCTTTTATAAAAGTCTTTCATTCTATTTCCGAAGATATCTATTTGAGCTTGGGATCCTTTTTCTAATCTATCTTTCATTGTTGTAGTAGATTGATTTTCTAAAGGTAGTTGAGTACCAGAATTCTCTAATATTTCATTTGTTATTTTTAAGTATGGGTATATTCTACCAATTCCTAGATATGCAACAGCTTGATATACTATTTCTTTTATTTCTATTGGTGTTACATCATTTTTTAAAGCAATGGGAACTATTACTTTATATTCATCTATTCCTCCACATCCTAATAAAGAAGCAAGAATTGCCATATATTTTGTTTTATTATCCAACTGTTTTTCATTTGGTACTTCATTAAATGCAAAATTTTCAAATCTTTCTATAAAATCTTTATCTGTTTTTCTTAGATTATGAATATCTTCTATCATATTAAACCTCTTTTCCCATTTCATAAGCTTCTTTATAAGCTTCACTATATTTCGCATCTCCTACATCTGTAAGTCCTGTTCCATAAACAATACCTTTTATAGTAACATTGTCAACACAATCTAAGAATCCTTTTATGGTTTCTACACATCTATCAATTGCTTCTTTGTTGGTATCCGTACAAGAACCTATGTAATAAAAGTCTTTATTTTTTATCTTTGTAAATTTAGCAAATGTTCTATCTATGAAATTCTTCAGTGTTCCTGAAATACTATAGTAATATGTAGGACTTGCAAATACTAAAACATCGGAATCTATTACTTTATCTAATATTTCATTTAGTTTATCTTTAATTACACATTCTCCATGTATTTGGCAAGATGCACATCCCATACAAGCTGTAATACGATTTGTTTTTAACGATATAATTTCAACAGTATTTCCTTTTTCTCTAGCTCCCTCAGCGAATCTTTCTGCTAAAGCATTTGAATTACTATTATCTCTTAAAGAGCTAGTTATAATTGTTACTTTCTTCATAATCTCACCTTTCAGTATTATTTTATCATATATTTTATCATTAAAAAAAGACTTAATAGTCTTTTTTTAATGTCCACATTTATCACAATAAGGACAATTTTCACAACCAGTATGTTTTTTTGTTCTAACTATAATTAAGATAATAACAATTACTAATAAACTTATGATTACTGTATTGGCAATATTAATTCCTTTGATATGAGATGCTATTTGATAGAAGATAGTTGCTATTAACCATGCATAAATTGTTTGGAAGGTAACTGCTTTTAACATCTTTTTGTTACTACCTAGTTCTCTTCTCATAGCACCAATGGCACCAAAGCATGGAGCTGAGAATAAGTTGAATATCATAAATGCATAAGCACTGATTGGGTTTAGGAAACCAAAAGATGATGTACTACTAAAGATATCACTAGCTTCTCCTTCTTCTCCGAATCCAGCAATAATAGACATTGATGATACAACTTGTTCTTTTGCAACTAATCCTTGAATAGCTGATACAGTTGCTCCCCAGCTACGTTCTCCTAGCATAGGTTCAAATACAATAGACATTTTATCTCCTACCTTTGCTAGAATACTATCTTCTACTTCTACACCATATTGCATTTTAAAATTGAATGATAATAGGAACCAGATAACAATAGAACATAATAGAATAATAGTTCCTGCTCTTTTTATAAATGCTATTACTTTATCAAATACATCTTTGGCAATATATTTTATACTTGGTAGTTTATATTCTGGTAATTCAGATATATATGTACTACTTGTATTTTTATAAATAAATTTTTTTAGTAATAATGCTGTTAAAATAATTATCACAATAGATAGGAAATATAATGAGAAGGAGATTAATCCAGAATTTTTACCAAAGAAGTATCCAGAGAAAAGAGAAATGATTGGTAGTTTTGCACTACAAGGAATGAAAGGAGTTAATATGGTAGTCATTTCTCTTTCATCAGGATTTTCTATAATTCTTGCACCCATGATACCAGGTACAGAACAACCAGAACCAACAATGAATGGTATTAAGCTTTTTCCACTTAATCCTATTTTTCTAAATATCTTATCTAAGAATAAGGATATTCTAGACATATATCCTGTTGTTTCTAAAATACTAATACAAATAAATAATATAATTAATTGAGGAACAAAACCTAGTACAGCTCCTACTCCTGCTATAATACCATCTACGATTAATGATACTAGCCAACTAGATGTTCCAATATGTAATAACCATTCTTCTGTAACTGCTCCTAGAGATTCAAACCATCCAGCTATTAAATCTACAGTGAAGGATCCTACAACTCCTACAGATAAGAAGTATACTAAGAACATAATTACAATGAATATTGGAAATGCTAACCATTTATTTAAGAATATCTTATCTAATTTATCAGAGATACTCATTTTATTATTTTTCTGTTTAAAAGTATCTTTTTTTACTGATGATATAAAATCATATCTTTCTGTTGCAATTATCTCTTCTAAATCATCTGTATATTTTTTAGAAATATTTAATCTTATTTTATCAATTTCTTTATTGTTTAAATTATTAAATCTTTCATCTTCTTCTAATAATTTTACGGCAATAAATCTTTTATGAATTTCTTTTTTAGGAAGTTCTTTTTCAATAGATGAAATTGCTTCTTCTATATCTTTATCATATGTTTTTATACTTTTAGAAATTGTTTTTTTATTAATTTCATCTATTAATTCATCTATTCCTGTTTCTTTTAATGCAGATATTTTGACAACTGGTGTTCCTAATCTTTTAGATAATTCTTTTACATCAATTTCTATACCTTTCTTTTCTAAAATATCTGCCATATTTAATGCTACAATGACATGTGAATCTAATTCTAGTAATTGTGTTGTAAGGTATAAGCTTCTTTCTAACTGAGTACTATCAACAATATTAATAATAATATCTGGTTGATCATCAAAAACATATTTTCTTGAAATATCTTCTTCAATAGAATATGGACTTAAGGAATAGATTCCTGGTAAATCTGTTATTTCATGTTTGGTATTTTTGATTTTACCTGTTTTCTTTTCAATAGTAACACCTGGCCAGTTACCTATTTTGGCATGCATACCTGTTAATAGATTAAATAATGTTGTCTTTCCACTATTTTGGTTTCCTACTAAAGCTATTTTCATGTCATATCACCTCTACTTTGATGTTAGATAAATCCTTTTTACTTATGCATAGTTCATAATCTCTTAGACTTATATCAATTGGATCTCCCATAGGAGCTTTCTTTTTTATTGTTATTTCTACTCCTTTAGTAATTCACTATGAATCCATCTGTTACATTACCAGTAATTTCATAAGCATATGTACCAGGTCCATCAGTTCCTGTAATATATGAAGTTTCAGTTTCTTGTACTGAATATTGTGCAGGAACACCAATTGATCCTTTTCTATATTTATCAACTGTGAATGTTACTTCGTCATCTTCGTTTGTAGTTAAGGTATTTGATGTTGCAGTTTCACCATCATATAATGTGATTGTAGCATTAGCACCAGCTGCTCTTAGACCATCTTGGTCTTCTTCATCTTCCCATACTTTTGATACTTTAATATTAATAGTTTCTGGTGTATGTGTATTTGTTACAACGAAACCGTCTGTAACATTACCAGTAATTTCATAAGCATATGTACCAGGTCCATCAGTTCCTGTAATATATGAAGTTTCAGTTTCTTGTACTGAATATTGTGCAGGAACACCAATTGATCCTTTTCTATATTTATCAACTGTGAATGTTACTTCGTCATCTTCGTTTGTAGTTAAGGTATTTGATGTTGCAGTTTCACCATCATATAATGTGATTGTAGCATTAGCACCAGCTGCTCTTAGACCATCTTGGTCTTCTTCATCTTCCCATACTTTTGATACTTTAATATTAATAGTTTCTGGTGTATGTGTATTTGTTACAACGAAACCGTCTGTAACATTACCAGTAATTTCATAAGCATATGTACCAGGTCCATCAGTTCCTGTAATATATGAAGTTTCAGTTTCTTGTACTGAGTATACTATTTTTTCTCCGTCTCTATAAACTGGTAAACCAGTAAATGTAGTTGAGTCATTAGTATTAGTTTCTAATTTATAATCAGTTGCTGTTTCTCCGTCATATAATGTAATTGTTGCATTAGCACCTGCTGCTCTTAAACCATCTTGGTCTTCTGCATCTTCCCATACTTTTTCTACTGTAATATCAATAGTTTCTGGTGTATGAGTATTTGTAAATACATAACCATCTGTTGCATTTCCATCACTTGTAGTTGTGTATGCGCTGTTATTATATACTTCTTCTACAGTGTAAGTATATTCATCGCCATTTGTATCATATACATTTAAGTTATTGAATGTATATTCCCAATACTCTTCATCGTTAGTTGCAGCAATCGTTGTTCCAGTACCATCATGAGTAATTGTTTGATATTCTTCACCATTTTGTTTTAATACAAATTTTACTGGAATAGGATTTCCATCTTCATCTTCTAAAATACGTTTACCATCTTGATTATGGTTATCGTCCCAAATTTTCTTAACATCAACATGAGTTAATACATATTCATTGTTGTATGTTAATTTAAATTCTTTATTTGGAGTATCTATTGTTCCTGTATAAGATTTATTAGTAGATTCGTTATTATCTTGATCTACATTTGTTCTAAATACAAATCCTTCAACAGGTGTTTCTCCATCTTCAGTATATACATTATCTGTTTCAACAATTGTATATTCAGTTTCACTTGAAAGGTTTGTGAATCTTAAATTCCAATCTGCTTCCATTAAAACTGTAGCAGTCTTAGTACTATCCATATAGTAATATCCAGTATAGTAATCCCAATAACCATTTGTTTTAGTTCCTGGTGCATATACTGTGTATTCTTTATCACCATATGTATATGTTATTGTTTTTGTTGACTCATTCCAGTCACCAATATTTTTAATATTAGAATCTTTTTCTGGATCTAATATTGCAATTTCAGGGTATACTCCAGAACCGCTTATATATGTTGTTGCACTATTTGGATTTTCTGATTTATTTTGAACTGTATTGCCATTTTCATCTTGAATAGAGAAATAAACTTTTTCTCCCTTTCCTTCTGTTACAGTCATATTAAACTCAAATAATGAACCTTCTGGAGCATCTGCTCCTGTAACTACTTTTGTAACATCTAAGTGACTTCTACGATGATTTGTTGCTGTTAATGTAGCGTCTTTTGAACCAACAACGTAGTAATCATCATCACCTAATTTATAATAAGTGTTATTACCATCTTCATATACTTCACCAGTCATTCCTGATGGTTTATCAACTTTAATTAAAGTTGTAATACTTCCATTAATCATCATAGGACGAACTATTGGTGAAGTTAGTTCCCATTTATATGAAATATTTTGATCTTCAGAGAATGAATAATCATGTCCTGGAGCTCCATCTTTAATTGATACTTTTCCATTATTTACAGTCATAATACCAATTGAAGCATAGATTGAATCTTGCCATGGAATTTCGTTTTCAGCACTTAAATTAACATCATAATGTTTTGTAGAATCATCTCTATCTATATATAGTTTGATACTAGACTCTCCATTTGTAGTACCGAAATTATCCCATTCTTTTGATACTGCAAGTGCTCTAACTGTTCCAGTTGATACTGGATCAGGATTATCATATTTTGCAGTTTGATCTTCTTTATCTGTTCTCGTATCTGTATAAGTTAATGTTGCTTCTGTATTTGTTTGTAATTTACAATCTTTTGTTGTTTTATCACAAATAATATAATCTTCTACTATTCCATCTTCTGGAATATCAATTTTACCATTTTTAACATCGGCAATTATATCTAGTGTTACTTGACTTGGATAAACATCAAATGTTACTTCGTATGTAATTCCATTAAGTAATACTGAATCATTTAATTTTGATAAATCCCAGTCAACAGCATTATTTTTAAATTCAGCTGCTGGAGGAGTTTCTTGATGTAATGGGTTAGATGCATCTTTCCATTCAAATTTAAACACATTTGTTAGTTCTTCATCTAAAACTTGTCCGTTATCGTTTGTTTTATATGCAGGAACTCTTGTAACTGTATATGTATTACCATTTGATGATTTTAATTGGTAATCATTCTCTGTTCCTTCTACTTTAGTGATCTCTGTAATATATTGTGAATCACTTGTTCCATCTGATTTTAATGGGAAAGAAAGATAGTATTTATATGATTCTTCTACTTTTAATAAACTACCAATAGCTCCAGTACCTGAATGAGCTGTTTTTACAGCAGTTGTACCATCACTAATTGATACATCACTAAATCCAACACTAGATGTAATTGTTGAAACAATTGTTGCAAATGCGTCGTTAATTGAAGTTGCATCATTAGCTTGGAAGAACAATCCGTCCTCTTCTACTGAAGATGCTTTAGAAATATCTCCCTCGTTAGCAAAACTTGTTAAGTTTTTCATGTAATTTGCGCCTTCATCTGAACCATATGCGAAAATACTGAAGAACTTGATTCCAGCTCTTTGGATTTCACGTCCTTCATAATATGCTGCTGCAGCATCTGAAGCACCAGTTCTAACACCATCATCTCCTTTTGTTGGAGTTCCACCATGTGTGTGTGATAAAGCGCCTGTTCTTTCAGTATAAGATGCATCACCACTATGATAAGTAGGATTACCATCTGAGAAGAAAACAATATATGTATCCTCTGTTGGTTGAGCAGTTTTTTTAGCATTTGCTAAATCTTTTGCATAATATAAAGCTAAATCCCAGTTTGTTCCACCAGCAGGAATTGTATTACTGTCGATTGCGTCTTTTAAAGCAGTAGCTGCTTCACTATCTTTTGATCCGCTTGTCCAACCTGTTGCTGTTGCTCTTGTTGGACTTACATAATTAGCATATGTAGAGAAAGTCATAAATGAAATTTCAATCATATCATTTGCTACATTATTTTGTGTAAGTAATGTATCAATTGAGTTCTTTACTGCTGTTTTTGTCTGATCTAACTTCATGTCGTTATTTGTGAAATTATATCTAGTATAGTTACTACCATTTGACCAATTTATTGTTCCGTTTGACTCTACACTTCTTGGATAATATACATTTGTGTGACGTGTATTAGGTTGAGGTCCTTGACCTTCTGCGTAATAACCAGCTGGATATTCACTATCACCATTATAGTAGTAATATAGTCTCCAAAGATTTAATCCAGTTTGACTAGTATTGATGTAACGTCCTACTGTATTTCCTGAAGTAGACGTCATTCCGTCAGTTGAAGCTGGTTCGAACATAGAACCAGAGATATCCATTACGATGACAACGTTTGCTTTTTTATCAGGTTGTACATCTGGTTCTGATTCTCCTGTTACGTTTAAAGATAATGTGAATGTTCCATCCCCGTTATCTTTGATTGATTTAGAATGTAATGGTGATCCATCACTATTCTTTGCATCTAAACTATTATTGTTTGTAAAGATGCTTTTTCTTACGATAGGATTCAATAAAATTCCAGTTATAGCCACAACAGAAACTATACTTAGAATAAGTACTGAATAGTAAAGTAAGCCTTTTTTGGTTTTGTTTTTCATTTCTTTTCCCCCCTGAAATATTTTTCCATTATTCAAAGATTAGATATTGGGTCCTTACACCTTTTTTTAAATATGTGGACCTTCTCATTCTTTTATAATGCATACTACCCCTAGTGACCTATATTCTAATGGAAATCTTGGTTTTGTCAAGAAAAAAATGTTAAAAAATGACATTCTGTCATTGTTTTTTCTTCTTTTTTATTTTTTCATGAATATTATGGAAATAGTTTTTGAATTCTATTCAGTTTATTGCAAAAAAAAACACCATATGGTGTTTTTTCTAATAGTTTTCTGCTTTTAATTCAAAATAACTTTGTGGATGAGCACATACTGGACATACTTTTGGAGCTTTTTTACCTACTACGATATGTCCACAGTTACGGCAGATCCAAATGCAGTCTTCATCTTTGCTAAATACTACTTCATCATCAATATTTTTTAGTAGTTTTCTATATCTTTCTTCATGGTGACGTTCAATTTCACCTACTGCTCTAAATTTTGCTGCGATTGCTTTAAAGCCCTCTTCTTCAGCAACACGAGCAAATTCATCATACATGTCAGTCCATTCATAGTTTTCTCCATCAGCTGCTGCTTTAAGATTTTCAACTGTTGAAGGAATATCTCCTCCATTTAGTTCTTTGAACCACATTTTAGCATGCTCTTTTTCGTTATTAGCTGTTTCTTCAAAGATAGCTGCAATTTGTTCATATCCATCTTTTTTTGCTTTAGAAGCAAAATACGTATATTTATTTCTTGCTTGTGATTCTCCAGCAAATGCTGTCATTAAGTTTTGTTCTGTTTTTGATCCTTTTAGTTCCATATTTTCTTTCCTTTCAATTAATCTTTAAGTATTATATCATACTTTTATTCTATGTTTTCTTTTTTTATATCTGTTATTTCTATTTTGAATAATGATGCTAATTTTAATAAGAAATCAGTTTTTTTATCATCTTCTACGGTTTGTAGTTTTTTATATAGTTTAGTTATTTCTTGATAGTCTTTATTTTTTAGTGGACTATTTTCCATAATTTTAGCAATTGTATCTGATTTACGTATAATGTATTCATAATCTTTAACAGGAATATTATATTTATAATTTGGATCTTCTTTGATTTCTTCTTCCACTTTTTTGCTTATAGTTTTCTTTTTATTTGGATTCATTAAAATTAATAGAATATCTTCTATTGGAAAACTACATTCAAAAATGTTTTGATTCGAAGGCCTTCTTAATATATATTTTATTCCCTTATGTGTTTGATCTTTCATATCAATAATTAGTTTTTGTCTTACTAATGCGATATATAGATTTTGATGAATTAAATTATTAATATAATCGATAAAAGCTTTTTCGTTTTTGTGTAATGCGTCATTAATTTCTTTGGATATATCTTCGGTTATTTTGATTAGTTTACCATGGATTTTATTAGTATTTTTGTTGATAATTTTAATATCAAATTCTCCTTTATAATAACCTAAATCAATGATATAGTCACCTTTATTAAACATTAGTGCTTTAGAATTGATGTTTTTTAGATAATATAGATACATCATAGTAATGATTTCTATTGTTATTTTTATATAAGATTCTGCTGATATATTTTTATCATCATATAATTTTAATGTATCTTCTAGTAGTTTTACAGATTCTACATTTTCATCTATGGAATTATATTTATATGTTTTATATAAATTATAGATTAAATCTAAACTAATTACACATAGAAAATCAATTGTTTTAGAGTTCTTTAAATGATAAATTAAGACTTCATTACGTGGAAGTGGCAAATAGGTTTCTTCTATAAAAGAATTTATTAATAAATCTTTTAGTGTTTCTTCTTTGATTGCTCTTACTCTTCTTTTTGTATCTACATATTCATTGTCAGTGAATATTACTTTTACAAAATTTGTTATTTCCTTTAATTTTGGTTTGGATTCTAATATGTAGTGTATTCTTTCTGAAATAATATTATCACTATCTAAATCTTCTTGTTTTATAAAACTATTTAATGTATTTTGTAATTCATCTAATGATAATTCTTCTTTATTGGTATCTATTTTCAATTCTGTATCTTTGATGATTGGTTTTGGTATGAGAGATGTACTTTTTACTTTATTTAGTAGGAAAGACATTAAATTTAATAAAGATAGTTTTTTATCATAATCATTATTTAATACTACTTCAAATCTTTTCTTTGCTTGAGATAGTAAACGATTAGTAATATCTTGTTCTTTTTCATTTGCTACTACTTGTTCAAAAAGAAGTATGTTATTTCCTACTACATTATGAAAATAGTTTGTAGGAGTTGGTATATCTATAGTTAGTGCAACTTCTTTTTCAACATTAATTTCTTCTTTATAGTTTTTTAAAGCTGCTGTTAAGTCTGGTACCATATTGGTAAATTCTTCTACAGATGCTAATAATTTTGTTAATGTATTATAATCTAATGTATTAAAATTAATTGTATTTTTAGGCATGACTTCAGCGTGAGTTATATCATTACGACTATCTAGAATAGCATAGTTATATTTATCTATTTCTTTTAGATATACGCTATAAGAACGATAAACAATTTCTCTATTTTTGTTGATTAAAAAGATATGCATATCATATAGTTTATCTTCTTTTTCTTTGGTTATTTCAAAAGTTATATGTAAATCATTTTCTTTTTTATTTATTTCTTTATCTAACATAGAAGCTTCAATATAGAAGTGAATCTTATCTGGTGTTCCTGTTTCTAATAATGTGTATTTATTTAATTTAATTAAACTCATTTTCCATACCTTCTTATACTACTTACTATTATATCAAAATTATAGTTTAAAAAAAAGGAAGATTATTCATCTTCTTCTTTTTTTAGATTATCTTTTGCTACTGTTAGCATTAATTTAATTCTATTTACTTGATTTGTATGAGATGCTCCTGGATCATAATCGATTGCTGTTATATTGGAATCTGGATATAATTTTCTAATTTGTTTAATAACGGCTTTTCCGACAATATGATTTGGTAAGCAAGCAAATGGTTGAACACAAACAATGTTTTTGACTCCATCTTTCATTAGTTCAATCATTTCTGCTGTTAGGAACCATCCTTCTCCTGTTTGATTACCAGTAGATAAAACTGGTGTAACGTTTTTAGCAAGTTCATAAATATCTGTAGGCATTCTATATCTTGTACCTTCTAATTCTTTACGTACTTGTCTTTCATATATATTCATTAAATCTAATGCTCTTTTATTTAAGAAAGATGTAAAGGCACCTTTTTTTAATAATTTTTCTTTTACTGTAGCATTATATGCACAGTATTTAACAAATCCCATTAAATCAGGTACAGTTACCTCTGCTCCTTCGGATTCTAGTTTTTCAACTAAGTTATCATTTGCAAAGAAATGATATTTTACTAAGATTTCTCCAACAATACCAACTTTTGGTTTATTAGTATTATTAACCTTGATCTTTTTAAAATCTCTTACAATGTTATGGATGTTTTCTTTGTATTCTTTGAAATTACCTCGTTTTACTGCTTGGTAACATTTTTCTTCCCATTTCGCATATACTTTATCACTTGTACCTTTTTCTATTTCATATGGTCTTGTTGCATATAGTAATTTCATTAATAAATCTCCATATACTACACATTGTAGAGCTTTATTTGCAAGAGATGGTGTAATTTTAAATGCTTGTTCTTTTTCTAAACCACTTGTATTAAAGGAAAGAATGGAAACACGCTCTAATCCTGCATCTCTTAAACCTTTTCTTATTAAACCAATGTAGTTTGTTGCTCTACATCCTCCACCAGTTTGAGTAATAATAACGCTTGTATTATCTAAATCATATTCTCCACTTTTTAGAGCATGTATTAATTGACCAGTAACAATAATTGCAGGATAACAAGCATCATTATTAACATATTTTAATCCTGTTTCTACAGTATCATCGTTTGTCTTTCTTAAGTATACTGCTCTATATCCTTCACTATTTAGCATTGATTCAAATAAAGGCATATGATGAGGTGTCATATCTGGGAATAACAAGGTATGTTTTTTATCTGTTTCTTTAAAATAGTTTTTGGTATATGTATATGTATGATATTCTTGTTCTCTTATATGTTTATTCATAGATGCTATTAAGGAACGAATTCTTATCTTTGCTGCTCCTAAATTATTGATTTCATCTATTTTAATTGTTGTGTATAATTTATTATTTCTTTTTAGTATTTCTTCTGTTTGATCAGTTATGATAGCATCTAATCCACAACCAAAGGAATTTAAGTTTACTAATTCTATGTTTGGATAATGGGATACTACATCTGCTGCATTATATACTCTAGAATGATAAGCCCATTGATCTACGACACGTAATTTAGAGGTTATTTCACTTAAATGACAAATAGAATCTTCTGTTAAGACTGCAAGTCCTAATCCATTAATCATAGTATCAATTCCATGATTTACTTCTTTATCTAAGTGATATGGTCTACCTGCTAAGACAATGGCTTTTTCTCCTCTTTCGTTAACAAGTTTTAAAAACTCTTCTCCTTTAGAACGAACTTCTTCTTTAAATTTTCGTTGTTCTTCAAAACCGGCTTTTATAGCTCGTTTTAATTCTTTGGTAGTAAAGTTATATTCTTTAAATTCATCTAGTTCTTGTATTCTTTTTAGTAATGCTTTTTCATCTAGTGGTAAGAATGGATTGATGAATTTAATATGATTTTCTTCTAAGTCATCTACATTTAAACGAATTGCTTCACTATAGCTTTGAACGATTGGACAATTATAGTGATTGTCGGCATTTTTGAATTCTTGATTTTCAAACATAATACATGGATAGAAGATTGTTTTTACTCCTTTACTAATTAAGTTAATGATGTGTCCATGTACTAGTTTGGCTGGATAACAAACGGATTCTGAAGGCATGGATTCTATTCCTGCTTCATAAATTCTACGATTAGAATGATCAGATAATACTACTTTAAATCCTAATTTTGTTAGAATTGTAAACCATAATGGATAGTCTTCATACATATTTAATACTCTAGGGATACCTATTTCTCCACGTGGTGCTTCTTCTAAAGGTTTGTAGTCAAATAGACGATCATATTTCCAACTATACATATTTGGTAAGTTGTTTGAAGAACCATTGTTTCCACTACCTCTTTCACAACGATTACCAGAGATAAATGATTTTTTGTTAAACATATTAATTGTTAAGGCACAATGATTCTCACAGCCTTGACAACGAGAGTGCATTGTTTTTATTTGTAAGTTATTTATTTCATCTTTGGTAAGTATAGAACTTATAACATCTTGGTCTTCATATTCTTTGAAATTATTTAAAGCAATTAATGCTACTCCATATGCTCCCATTAAACCAGCGATATCAGGACGAATTACTTCTTTTCCCGTAATAATTTCAAATGCTCTTAGTACTGCGTCGTTATAGAAAGTACCACCTTGAACAACGATTTTATTTCCTAAGGATTCTACATCTCTGATTTTCATAACTTTTTGAATTGCATTACGAATAACTGAATAAGATAATCCAGCAAAAATGTCTCCTAAAGGTCTTCCTTCTTTTTGGGTTTGTTTAATTTTAGAATTCATAAATACTGTACAACGAGATCCTAAATCAATTGGTGCTTTGGATTTACAAGCTAGTTCTACAAATTCTGTAACAGATATATTTAAAGATTTGGCTAATGTTTCAATAAAGGAACCACAACCTGATGAACAAGCTTCATTTAACATGATAGAATCTACTGCACCATCTTTTATTTTGATATATTTCATATCTTGTCCACCAATATCAATAATAGATTCTACTCCTGGTAAGAAGAAGTTAGCTGCTTCAAAATGAGCCATTGTTTCAATTTCTGATATATCTAAATTGAATGCTGTTTTTATTAATGCTTCTCCATATCCAGTAGATCCACTAGAACGTATTACGGTTTCGTTTGGTAATTCTTCATATAATTTCAAAATCATTTCTTTTACAGTATCTACTGGTGTTCCTTTATTTCCTCTATAATCTTCATATAATAAATTTCCATCAATGTCTATAGCTACTAGTTTTGCTGTAGTTGAACCAGCATCAATTCCAATAAAGATATCTCCTTTGTAATCCTTTAGTTCTTTTTTTGGAACAGATGCTTTACTATGTCTTTTTATAAATTTTTGATAGTCTTTTTCATCTTTAAATAAAACTTGTAAGTTATTGGATTCTGTTTCTTTAAATTTGTTTAATTTTTTTAATAATTTCTTTATATCTTCTACTTCATATGTATTTTTTTTATCTTTATCTAAAATTGCTCCAATACATACAAATAGTCTTGCATCTTCTGGACGAATAATTTCTTCGGGTTTTAGATTTAGTGTTTTAACAAAACGATCTTCTAACATGTTTAAGTAATTCAATGGTCCACCTAAGAAGATAACATTTCCTTTGATTGGTTTTCCACATGCTAGACCACTAATTGTTTGATTAACAACTGCTTGCATAATGGATAATGCTACATCTTCCTTTTTAGCTCCTTCATTTAGTAAAGGTTGAATATCTGTTTTGGCAAATACACCACAACGAGATGCAATTGGATAAATTTGTGTTCCGTTTTTAGCTAATTCATTTAATCCTTCTGTTGTGGTATTTAATAATACTGCCATTTGGTCTAAGAATGCTCCTGTACCTCCAGCACATGAACCATTCATTCTTTGTTCAATAGTTTGATCGAAGTAAATAATCTTTGCATCTTCTCCACCTAGTTCGATAGCTACATCTGTAGATGGAGCATATTTAGAAATTGCATTTTTACATGCAATTACTTCTTGTACGAATGGTACTTGAAGGTATTCTGCTAGAGCAATTGCTCCACTACCTGTCATGGTAATTGTAAATTTTGAATCTTTAAATTGATTTAATACTTCTTCAAATAAATCGTTGATTGTTTTTTTTGTATCAGAAAAATGGCGACGATAATCGCTATATAATATATTCTCTTTATTATCCATTACTACCATTTTTACTGTAGTTGATCCAACATCGATACCAATATTTAATAACTTCTTCATAAGTACCACCATTGTTTAGTTTAACATTTTCATAAAAATATCTCTATAAAAAGAAGTCATTCTTAATAATTTTTAAGAAAAAAGATATAAATTATTTTATATCTTTTAAATGAATATTCCATGATTCTAATGTTTCATAAATTTTTTCTACTGGTACCCCAATAATATTATAGTAACTTCCTTTTATTTCTTTTAAAAAGTTAGACATGTAAGTTTCTAGTATAAAACCAGATGCATACATAGCATCTTTTTCATTTTCTATATAGTATTTGATATCACATTCTGGTATTTCTCGAAATGTAATAAATGATTCTTGATATCCTGTAATTTCACTATTTGTTTCTGTATTGATTATTGTATATCCTGTAATTACTCTTGTTGTATTATTAGAAGAATTTCTGATATTTTCTTCTGCTTCTTGTATTGTTTTTGGCTTTTCTACTATTTTATCATTAATAATTGTTATGGTATCTAATCCAATAATAATTCCTTCTTCTTTTATATATCTAGCCTTACCTAAAGATTTTTTCATTGCATATTGGTAGAAGTCTGTTTCCTTTACATCAGGTTCTATTGTTTCTACACATTTATGTTTAATTCCTACTGTATTTAAAATATCACTTTTTAATTTAGATGTGCTAGCTAAAATTATTTTCATAATATCACCTCTTTCATTTTATCATATTATGAATGTTTATCGATACTAATAATCATCCCTATAGATATCATACTTACAATTAAAGAAGATCCTCCATAGGATAAAAATGGTAACGTAATTCCTGTTGTTGGTATGGTTCCTGTTACAACTAAGATATTAAGAGTTACTTGAAGAATAATTCCAAATATTAAGCCAAAGGAACAGTATTTTTTGAATAAATCTTGTTGTTGTAATGATATTTTCATGGAACAGATAAAGATAGTTACAAATAAACCTATGATAATAACGGTTCCAAAGAAACCTAATTCTTCAGCTATAATGGAAAATATGAAATCTGTTTGTGGTTCTGGAAGATAAAAATTTTTTTGAATAGAATTTCCTAATCCTGTACCTAATAAACCAGATGGTCCAATTGCATATAAACTTTGAATTATTTGAAATCCACTACCTAATGGATCACTCCAAGGATTTAGATAAGCAACAATACGTTGTAATCGATATGGAGCAATGGCTATTAAAACTACAATTCCAAGTAGACCAATAAATCCTATTTTAATAAAGAAAGATAGATTTGGTCCTGCTATAAAAATTAATACAATCAATGTAAGAGCAATTACCATGGCCGTACCAAAATCTGGTTCTAACATAATTAATAGAAAAAATATTAAAATAATAAAGAATAATGGAAGTAAACCTTTTTTGATATCCTTTATATTTTTCTCATTATGAGATAGATATTTTGATGTATAAATAATTAATGCTATCTTTGTAAATTCTGATGGCTGTATTCCTAGTGAACCTATTCCAAACCAACTACGAGATCCATTTCTTACTTTTCCTATCCCTGGAATTAGTACTAATATTAATAAAGCAAAACAACTAATTAATATTTTGTTAGCATTTTTTTCATAAATATCAGGATTAATATTGATTAGTATCCATATGATAATAAGTCCAAGTAAAAAAAATAGAAATTGAGATTTTATAAATTTATATGGATCATTGTATTTGTAAGCTGCCCAAATACTACTAGAAGAATATATCATAAGTATTCCTATACTAATTAATAGTATGGTTGCTATGAGTAGTATTCTACGTTTTTTCATATACTCACCTAATTAAGTATATTTTTTATTCAAAAAAAAATAATAGTTTCCTATTATCTTTTTCTTCTTTTTGGTTTAGATGATAAGTTGGCGGCCATCATTGCAATAATGAATATAACTAATACTACGACAGCAGTTATGATAATTTTGGATTCTCTTGTTAGTGAATAAATATTATCTTTTAAGTAGACGTTGTAGGTATTAATTACTTCTCCATTGGATAGAATGTCTATGTACCCTAGATTATCTCCTATTTCATTGGTTGAACTTATCATATCTGTTATATGGTATTCATATTGCAAGTTTTCGAATTCTTCTTCTGTTAAATATGCTTTCATATCTTTGTCTACGGTTACTACATATTCATTTATTGTTGAATTTTCGACAGCAATTCTTTTTACGTGAAGTCCTTTTTGAAGAATAGTTTTTTCACTATAATTTTGAGTTTTTAGGTAATCAATTATCTTATATGTATCTAAAACATGGGTACTTAAATATTCATTTTCTTTAGAATGGCATACAATAATACCATAATCTGTACCATTTATATTTACATAAGATGCTAGAAGTAATCCAGCTACTTCTGTATAACCTGGTTTGTTTCCTAGAAGAATATCACTATCTAAGCCATGGAATGTTGCTATTGAACGTACATAGTTCACTGCTTCTATTCCATTGGATAATCTTTTGTTGGTTGTTGTAAATATTTTTTTATATAGTTCATTATCTAATGCTTGTTTTAAAAAGTAAGCTTGTTCTCTTGCTGTAGATACATTTCCATCATCACGACCAAAAGAATCTTTATATACTGTATGTCTTAGTCCCATGTTTTGGGTTTCTTCATTCATTAGTTTAATAAATTCTTCGTTGTTCCCAGAAATGTGGTTTACTAAAGCTTGGGAAGCATCTGCTCCACTATATAACATCATTCCATATAATAGATCTAGGTAAGATACCTTATCTCCTTCTTCTAATCCTATTTGAGTAAATCCCCATAAAGCATATAAATCTTTATCTGTAATTGTAACTTTTTTATTTAAATTTTCCACTTTATCAATAACTGTATAGGCAGTCATCATTTTAGTTAGAGATGCTAATACTACTTCATCATCAGCATTTTTTTCTAAAACTATTTCATTTCGATCTAAATCAATAACAGCTACGGATGTAGCTGTTACATCTACTGGTAATTCTCTTGCATAAATAAAAGGAGTAAATAATAAAAACATTAATACAATAAACATTTTCTTCATATTAGATACTCCTTTCTCTATTTTTTTATTTTATCAAAAAATAGTCTTTATTGCAATGAAACGGAATATAATTGATTGGTGAAGATTATGTTTATTCAAGCACAACAAAAACGTATTCGTATTGTTGTAGTATCTGTATGTATTTTATTTATCTTTTTACTAGTCAGAATTTTTTATATCCAATTCTTTCAGAATAAAAAATTAAATGAACTTGCTGAAGCACTATGGCAAAGGAATTTACCGATTACTGCAGATAGAGGTCGTATTTTGGATAGAAACGGAAAAGTATTAGCAGATAATATTACAACAACAACATTATATGTTGTTCCTAATCAAATAATTAATAAAGAGGATACTGCTCAAAAGTTATCACAAATTTTAAAATGTAGTTATGATAATATTTATAAGCATTTAACAAAGAGAACTAGTATTGAGAAAATCAATCCAGAAGGAAGACAGTTAAATAGTGATATTGCGGATCAGATTAACGAATTACATATAGATGGCTTATATTTATTAAGGGAATCTAAACGTTACTATCCATACGAAGAAGTATTAGCTCATACATTAGGTTTTGTAGGAATTGATAATCAAGGTTTATCAGGATTGGAATTAAAATATGATGAATACTTAAGTGGTAAAAATGGTTCGATAAAATATATATCTGATGGAAAAGGGAATCGATTAAATGATATAGAGTATTATGAACAACCACAAAATGGGATGGATATATATTTAACGATTGATATAGATATACAATTAGCATTAGAAAAAGAATTAGAAAATGTAACTTATCAGTATCAACCAGAATCAAGTTTAGCAATTGTTATGGATCCAAATAATGGTGAAATATTAGCTATGGGTAGTAAACCAAGTTTTAATCCAAATACTTATCAAAATTATACTCAGGAAGTTATTAATCAAAATTTACCAATATGGAAAAATTATGAACCAGGATCTACCTTTAAGATAATTACTTTATCTGCTTCTTTAGAAGAAAAAACAATTAATCTATTTACAGACACTTATTATGATGGAGGTTCTATCCATGTAGATGGAGCCAATATTAAATGTTGGAAACGTGGTGGACATGGTGCGGAAACATTTTTACAAGTCGTAGAGAATTCTTGCAATCCTGGATTTGTCGTTATGGGTCAAAAATTAGGTACAGAAAAATTATATCAATATATCAAAGATTTTGGTTTTATGGATAAAACAGGAATTGACTTAAATGGAGAATCTAAAGGAATCATGTTTGATTTAAATGATATTGGGCCTGTTGAACAAGCAACTATTAGTTTTGGACAAGGAATTAGTGTTACTCCTATTCAACAAGTACGTGGAGTTTCAGCTGCTATTAATGGTGGTGTTTTATATCAACCATATATTTTAAAATATATAGCAGAACCTGAAACAAATAATATAATTCTTATGAATCAAAAGCAAGAAATTAGACATGTAATAAGTGAAGAAACTTCTTCTATGGTTCGTTATGCCTTAGAAAGCGTTGTTTCACATGGTACTGGTAAAAATGCATATATTGAGAATTATCGTATTGGAGGAAAAACTGGAACTGCTCAAAAAGTAAAAGATGGGAAATATATGACAGGGAATTATATTGTTTCTTTTATGGGCTTTTTCCCTGCTGATCAACCAGAGTATGTTGTGTATGTTGCTGTAGATTATCCAAAAGGAGTTACGCAATATGGTGGTACAGTATCTGCTCCTATTGCAAAGAATATTATGAATAGTATTATTTCTATTCGCGATATTCCTATTAGTAAAGAAGTGACTCCTAGGGAATATACATGGTTAGATACAAAATATGTACAATTGCCTAATGTTGTTGGTATGAATAAAAAAGATGTGCAAAAAGTATTAAAAGGATTTCAAATATTGTATAGTGGTGAAGGAGAAAAAGTAATCTATCAAGAACCTAGTGCTGATTTATATGTCAAAGAAAATAGTACAATTAAAATAATGTTAAATGAATAATTGTATAGTAATGTCAATTTGTACTTTTCATTCATAAAGAAAAAGGATTTTTGTAGTATAATTCCTTTAGGAAGAGGTGTTTTTATGCTGGTTTTAGCAAAAGCTGCTATGGCCATGATGTTAGGTTTTATATTATCTATCATATGTGGCTTAATAATAATACCTATGTTAAGAAAAATGAGATTTGGGCAAAATGTCAGTAAGATGATTAGTGAAAGGCATTTAAAAAAAGATGGTACTCCTACTTTAGGAGGTTTAATCTTTATTATTCCAACAATCATTACATTAATATTATTAAAGTTTAAGGGTAGTATTGATATATCTTATAACTTATTAATTATTTTATTAGTATTTGGATTCTATGCATTGTTAGGTTTCTTAGATGATTATGTTAAGATTAAGAATCATGATAATTCTGGTTTAAGTATTTCATTTAAGTTATTATGTCAAATGTTTATTGCATTAATTTTCTTTTATATTTATGTGGTAAATGGAGGCTCTCCTACTTTGGAGATTTCATCTTTAGGAATTGATATTAATTTAAAATGGTTTTATGGTTTATTTATTTTATTCTTATTGGTAGGAACTAGTAATGCAGTGAATATTACTGATGGCTTAGATGGTTTGGCTGGTGGCTTATCAGCAATTGCTTTCTTAGCTTATGGTATGTTATCTTGGAATGCGACTTGGATGGAAGGTAATCAAGAAGTTGGTATCTTCTGTTTCGTATTAGTAGGGTCTTTACTTGGATTCTTATTATTTAATACATATCCAGCAAAAGTATTTATGGGTGATACTGGTTCTTTAGCATTAGGTGGTGCGTTAGCTGCTACTGCTATTCTAACAAAGCATGAGTTATCTTTAGCTTTAGTTGGTGGTGTATTTGTAGTAGAAACATTATCATCTTTAATACAAATGATTGCTATTATATATTTTCATAAAAAAGTATTTAGAATGGCTCCATTGCATCATCATTTTGAACAACTTGGTTGGAAAGAAGGAGACATTGTTAAAGTATTTTATGTAGCAGGTTTACTTCTTGCTATGGCTGCTATTACTTATGGTGTATGGCTATAAAAAAAGACTTCAGTTAATCTGAAGTTTTTATTTTTCTTAATTTTGCTACAAAGAATCCTTCATAGAATTCGTTTGGTTTTATTGTTATTGTTCCTTCTAAAGATGGTAATGTTTCTAAATTATCCATATGTATGGGAATCAATTCCATATAATTTAATACTTCTTTTATAATTTCTTCATTCTCTTCTTTTAATATGCTACAAGTAGAATAGATTAGTTCTCCATTTGTTTTTAGATGTTTTATAGCTTCTTTTATTAATTCCTTTTGGGTTTGTATAGAACGATTTATTAAGTCTTCTGATATCTTATTCATTTCATTCATATTTAACGTTCCAGAACCACTACAAGGAGCATCTAAGAGGATTTTATCAAATAAGAAGTATTCATTTAGACTTCTAGCATCTTCTTTTAGAATGGTAACTTTTTTAGCCCCTTGTTTTTCTATATTGTATTGTAATCTATCATAACGAATTTTATTCTTTTCCGTTGCTGTAATCATTGCTTGATTATTAGACAAAGCAGCCAATTCTGTTGTTTTTCCACCAGGTGCTGCTGTCATATCTAGTATTTGTTCATTCTTTTTAGGATCCACTATGATTGGTGGTATTTGGGAAGATAAACTTTGTAAATAAATCTTTCCTTCTTTATAAAAGTTCGATTCTTTTACTTTTTCTATATTATTAATGATTAATGCATAAGGACTCCATTTTACTTCTTTATATTCTATTTGATTATCTTTTAGAAATTGGATAAATTCTTCTTTATTACATTTTATTGTATTAATTCTTAATGATGAATATCTATTGTTGCTATAACTATTTGTTATATCTAAAATTGTATCTTCATCATAGTATTTTTCTAATCTTTTTTTTAAGAATTCTGGTATCATGTTTTCACTTCCTTATGAAAAAAGATAGTTACCTATCTTATTTACCATATTTTTTTAATAATTTTATTAGTTTATTATACATAGTATTTGTGGCATCTTCTCCACCTACACCTATGACGCCACCATTTTCTGAGAAAATGTATACATAAGAATCTGTACCTTTTGTTTTATCTCCTTTGGTACCAATGTTTTTAGTTAAATCAATTTCCTCTGGATCAACATTTTCTATATCTACATCTGCAAAGAATTCGTTGTAAAAGTCTTCACTTAGAGCTAGTGTAATTAATTTATTATATTTGGATACACTTAATTTTTTCTCTTTTAATACATCTTTTTTGTATCCATATTTAATAGTACGATCTGAATATACTTCAATTACGTAAAAGTTATCTACTATTTTTCTTTGGCCATCAAATTCATATGTATTTTCTGTATATTGAATAACTATTCCATCATTGGCTGCAAAATCTGTTTCCGCTACTTTGCCGCATCCTGTTATAAGAAATAATACTGGAACTATTAATAAAATATATAATTTCTTTTTCATATTATCACCTAATCTATTATACTATATCTTTTATTCTACAGGACATAATTCTTCCAATTGTAGAGGAATTTTATAGTATGTTTTTTTATTATTTTCATCTGTCGCTTCTATTTCTATGTATAGATTCGATTCTGTTAAGTCATCACAATCAGATTTATAATCATCTACATTGAAAGTAACTTTTTCTAGATGTTCTTTAATTGTAACATTATGTTCTTCATGTTCACAATCTTTTATCTTTGTACTTTTGTTATTGTAGTTTTCATATAATGTAGCTTTTATATCTTTATAGATTTTTTGATCATCATCATTATCATATTTTATGTCGCTGATATAAATGTATATTTTTCCTTTTTTATCATATGCTACACTACCTGTTATACTAAAATTTGCATCATTGGTTTGTATTCTTCTCATTTGGAAGTTGTTGTCCCTACTTAAGAAGAATATTACAACACCTATTATAACGATAATCGGTAATAGCCATAACCAATTCTTTTTATTTTTTGTTTTGACATTGGTTTCTAGTAATTCATTGATATCAATATTATATTCTTTACAGATATCTTTTAATATTGCTATATCTGGAATATTTTTTCCTGTTTCCCATTTGGAAACAGCTTGGTAAGTGACACCAAATCTATTAGCAAATTCTGCTTGAGTAAGATGATTTTCTTTTCGAATCTTCTTGATTGTTTCTGCAATTTTATCTTGATTCATTTTCTTACTCCTTTCTATGGATTATCATTCAATATTTGTTACTTCGAAGTCCAAATCTGTAATCGCTGTTGCAATTGTATCATTATTTACTTTATCTTTTAAAGTAATTATTGCTTGTTTTTTATTTAAATTTACTTTTGCTTTTTCTACATTGTCAATATTACACAATGCTCTTTCTACTTTTTTCGCACAGTTTTCACAATGCATTCCTTCAATATTAATTATCTTCTTTTCTTTCTTTTTTCCAAACATAATCATTCTCCTTATCATTACATATAATTCTTAATCTTAAAGCATTCAAAATTACAGTAATACTACTTAGTGTCATTGCTAAAGATGCTATCATTGGATTTAATATAATTTTCCATTTAGATAGTAATCCTAATGCAATTGGTATCATTAAGGCATTATAAAAGAATGCCCAGAATAAGTTTTGTTTTATATTTCTTATTGTTTTATTACTAATTTGAATTAATTCATTGATTTTTGATAAATCATCGAATAGTAAAATTACATCTGATGAGTTATTTGCAATATCTGTTCCATTTCCTAAAGATACTCCTATATCTGCTGTTGCTAAAGATGGAGCATCATTTATTCCATCACCAACCATCATTACTATTTTATTATCTTGTTGTAATTCTTTTATTTTTTCATTTTTATCTTTTGGTAATACATTACTAATAATATCTTTAATACCTACTTTTTCTGCAATTATTTTCGCTGTTTTTTCATTATCTCCGGTTAACATGATTACTTTTTTATTATTTTTTAATAAATTGGATATAGTACTTTTGGTTTCAGAACGAATAGAATCACGAATGCCTATTAAAGCTACGATTTCTTTATTAATTACCACATATACAATGCTACAAGCATTCTTTGATAATTCTCTTTCGTCTTTTTTATGGGAATTCTCTATTTTTAATTTATCTAATAATTTTTCGTTTCCTAAATAAATTTCTTCCTCTTCTATTGTACCTTTAATACCAAGTCCATCTAAGTTTTTAAAGTCAGTTACTTCATAATATTTTAATTCATTAGATGAAGCATATTCTTTAAATGCTGTACTAATTGGATGTAATGATTTTTCTTCTATAGAACACACCTTAGATAATATTTTATGATCTGGTTGTTCTGTATAATTATACATTCTATTGAATTTTAAATTACCATATGTTAATGTTCCTGTTTTATCAAAGACAATGGTATCAACTTTTTGAATTAATTCCATAGTTTCACTTGATTTAATTAAAATTCCTTTTTTTGCACAAATACCTTCACTTACAACTACTGCTAGTGGAGTTGCTAATCCTAAGGAACATGGACACGCCACTACGAGTACAGATACAAAAATATTCATTGTATCGTGAATCGAATGATGTAATAGTAAATTTACAATAACGGATAATATGGCAATAATCATTACTGTAGGTACGAAGATGCTACTAATTTTATCTGCTAGTAAAGCTATTTTTACTTTAGAATTCGTTGCTTCTAATACCATTTTTACTATGTTAGAGATAGTAGATTCTTTTCCTATTTTCTCTGCTTTGTATTCTAAATAACCATCATAATTGATACTTCCTGCTACAACTTTATCTCCTTTTTCTTTTTTTACGGGGGTAGATTCTCCCGTAATAAATGCTTCATCTAAATGAGCAGAACCATTTGTAATGGTACCATCTACAGCAATTTTTGTACCAGGTTTGGATATTAGAATATCTCCTTTTTTTACCATATCTAAGGTGATTATTGTTTCTTTACCATTTACCATTTTCATGGCTTTATTTGGTGTTATTGTAACTAAGTCTTTAATTGCTTCTTTGGTTTTATTCTTACTTAGAGAATCGATAAATCTACCTAGTTTTACAAAATAAATTACGATAGCTGAAGATTCATAATATAAGTTATTTACGTAGTTCATCTTTCCTTTCATGATCATATATGTACCAAATAAACTATAAAGGAAAGAACTTAGTACTCCAATACTTACTAAGGTATCCATATTTGGAGTTTTATGTATTAAGTTTTTAAAACCACTTTTTATAATATTCCATCCATAGATTAAGAATATCATTGTAAGTATTAACAATGTTACAGAATATATTTTTGGATGATGATGCATATTTAATATAGGTATGACTGGAAGTTTCATCATATGTCCCATAGATATATATATTAATGCAATCGCTAAGAATGCAAAAATAATAAAAGAAATTTTTTGATATTTATTTTCTTTTTCTTCTTCTAACGGATCATATTCTCCTTTAGATTCAAAACCAGCTTCTTTTACAAATTCTGCTATGTCATCTAATGTTAAAGGTTCTTCATATTCTACTTCTGCTGTAGACATTACTAAATTAACATGTGCATCTAGAATATGTTCTTGTTTGTTCAAGTATTTTTCTAATCCACTTGAACATGCTGAGCAAGTCATCCCTTCTATCTTTATTAGTTTTTTCATATACATCCCTCTATATCATTATACCTCAACTATTTCATTATTTATCAGAAAAATAAAAAATCTCTTTCGAGATTTTCTATAAATACCATAGTTTCTCATTATTCTTACGGACTTCTTTGATGATTCCACCCCCAAGGCATTCTTCTCCATTATATAGAACGCATGCTTGTCCTGGTGTTACTCTTTTTACTCCTTGTGGGTATTTTACAAGGATTTCGTTATTATCTAGATATTCTAATTCTACAGGTACATCTTGTTGACGATATCTAAATTTCGCTGTACACTTTGTTATTTGTTCATCCCCTAAGAAATTTACTTCATCTATTATACATGAGTCAGATACTAAATAATCATTGTCTTCTCCAATACAAATATATAAAATATTTTTATTTAGGTCTTTGCCTACGACAAACATTCTTTCTTTAGTACCACCGATATCTAGTCCTCTTCTTTGACCAATTGTATAATACATCAGTCCAATATGTTCTCCGACTTTTTCGTTTGTATCTATATTGATAATATCTCCTGGTATATTCGGTAAATAATTTTTTAAGAAATTATTAAAGTTTCTTTCTCCTATAAAACATATACCCGTTGAATCTTTCTTTTCTGCTGTAATAAGGTCATATTCTTCTGCTATTTTACGGACATCTGGTTTTACCATATCTCCAATTGGAAATAAGACGTTTTTTAATTGTTCTTTTGATACTTGAGAAAGGAAGTAAGTTTGATCTTTATTATCATCTACTGCTCTAAGTAACTTACCATCTTTGATACGAGCATAATGACCTGTAGCTATATAGTCTGCTCCTAGTTTTTCTGCTTCTTTAGCAAACATGTCAAATTTAATATATTTATTACACATAATATCAGGATTTGGTGTTCTACCTTTTTTTAGTTCATCTAAAAAGTAAGTAAATACATAATCCCAATATTCTTTTACAAAATCTTTTCTATAAAGAGGTATTCCTAGTTTATCGCATACTTTTTTGGCATCGTTATAGTCTACTTCTTGAGGACATATTCCTTCCTTTGTTGTTGGTGCTCCATCTAATTCTCCGTCTGCATACGAATCCCAATTACGCATAAATAGTCCAATTACATCATAACCTTGTTCTTTTAGTTTAATTGCAGCTACAGATGAATCTACACCACCGGACATACCAATTACTACTTTTTTCATAGTATCACCTCTTTTTTCCTGTTACATTATAAATCTTTACTTCTTAGAAGTAAAGTTTTCAAATCTTTCTTTCATTAATACTGCTATATTTTCTTTTTCTTCTTGTATACTAAGATGGAAATCTATCAATGTAGATTCTTGAAATTGCATTTTTTTCTTCGTTCTATATTTTATTTGATCTTCTAACTGATATGGATCCATTGATCTTTGATGTGATATTTCACTTAAGTAATTTAATTCTTCTTTGATATCTTCTGGAGTATATCCATCTAGGATAATTTCATAATAAGGTTTGTTATATGCTTTTAGAGAACTTCTTGTTGATATTTCTTGTAATACAAATGGCGTTATAAAGGAATATACACGATTACCATTATATAGATCAATTCCATAAGTTTTTCCTTTATTCTCTATTAAACTCATTACATGATTTGCTCTTTGAGCTTTTGCTTTTTTAAATAATGTACTTCCTTGATATACATATAAAGATTTGATTGGTAATCCTAATTCTTCAAATATATCTTGGTGCATATCGGTATAGTTACGGCAACAACCTTCTCCGTAAATAATACTTGTTCCCATACGAGATACTATTTCTTTTCCAAATTCAGGGGATTTATCTTCAAATTGTAAATAGTTTGATAAATATCCATGACTAATTAAATAAGATATCATCATAGAACATTCAAGAGAAGATGTATATCCTAGTTGTTTTATAAAATAAGCTATTTTTTGAATCAATAGATTATATTTTTCTGTTATTTCTTTTACTTCGGCTTTTTCTTGTTGAATTCTTTTTGACCATTCTAGTTGTCTTAATTTAAAAAATGATTCAGCTTCTATATCTCCATTTAAATATACATCTTCATTATATATATTCTTTTTCATAGTAATCCCCCTTTCAATGATGATGTATTATAGCATAAATGATTGATTTTTTATAATTTTCGGCTATAATATATGGTACTTTGTTAGGGGGATTACTTATGGAAACAAAAGATATTGTTATTTTTATGGATAATATTAATACAGTTATTTCTTTTATAGAAAGTTCTTTAAAATCTGAAGAATTATGTGTATTCCGTTTAAAAGATGTTGGAGATGAAATTCGCTTTACAATACAAAGAGGAAAATATGATGTTCCTATTGAAGAGATTGCCGACTATGGAGAAGATACTCTTCGTATTATTTATGCTTCTATTGCTGCTAAGTATCAACATCGTATGGAAATTGGTAGTACTATGGAGTATAAAGATAAAGAGATTCAATGGAATCTAGCTCCTGTTATAGCAGATAAAACATTAGTTGAATTTATTTCTAGTAAAGAGAAAGATCAAAAATGGTTCTATGAAGAATTAGAAAAAAGTACAAAAGTAAAAGGACTTCGTTAAGTCCTTTTTTAGTTTTCGTAAACTCCTCTTACATTTTCCATAGAAGATATTTCAGTAATGATTTTATTTTTTCTTAATACTTTTGTATCATAAGTAGCTATTAATTCTATTACTTCATTATTGGATACTCTATCTTCATTAGATTCTCTGTTTAGTCCTTTTAAAGAGATACTGTTTTTAGAAAGATAAGTTTCTAGTTGAACAATTACTTTATTAACATCTCCTTTTGTTTTAATTTTAAGGTCTAGTTCAGCAAAACGATCTAGTTTGTCTGATAAGGTATGAGAATATACTAAGATGATGTAAGTTAAGATGGTAGCAAAAATTGCTCCTACGTAATAGCCGGCTCCTACTGCTAGGCCTATACATGTAACGGATAATAAACCAGCTGCTGTTGTAACACCTCTTACATTTAATCCATCTTGTATAATTGTTCCAGCACCAATAAATCCTATACCAGAGATGAATTGAGCTGGAATACGAGACATATCTATATCAAAATAAACTCCTAAGTATTCACTACATAAAACGACTAATACTGCACTTAGTCCTAGTAAAGCATGTGTTCCAAATCCTGCTGGTTTATTAACAGATGATCTTTCTAATCCTATGATACCTGTAAGAATAGCTCCTAGCGTTAGTTTTAATAATATTTGAAACCAAGTGCTTGTTAAGATACTTGTCATTTCAACACCTTCTTATCATATATAATTTATCATATTCTTATTATTTTTACAATATAATAAAAGACATCTAAGATGTCTTTTATTCATTTCCTTTTAAGCTTGAAACCATATCTATCTTTTTAATTTTATTAGATAAGAATCTTGATACTATATAAGATACTATAAAGGTACCTATGGCTGCAATAATATATGTTCTAGTTGTTATACTAGCACCGAAGTCATAATGTTCTTCTATTGCTGTTTTAAATAACCAGTCAGTTAAATAGAAACCTAGTGGTAATCCTAATATAATAGAAATTATTGCTATCCAATTATTTTGTTTAATGAAGATATCTTTGATTTGTTTATCCTTAAATCCTAATACTTTTAAAGTTGCAAATTGATATTCTTTTTCGGAGTATGATAAGATTCCTAAGTTATATATAATAATTGCTCCAAGTAGTACAGCTATACTAATAATTAAAACTAACATAGTTTTCATCATAGATAACATACTTGTCATACCTTCTTTTAAAGATTCAATATCTTGAATTGTTTCAATGTTATCAATTTCTTTAACCTTACTTAGATCTTCATTTGTATATAAGGCATCTGGGGTATATTTTATACCTAAGCTTTCAATATACTCTCTTGTTGCTGTAACATTTTGATTTTGAGGATCTTTATTAAATCCTATGATTTTAGATTTATAGTAATGGTTATCTCCATAGATATGCCATTCTATTTCGTCTCCTATTTTATACCCTTTTGTTTGAGCTAGTTTATAAGTAACATATACTCCTTCTTTTGTATTTATTTCTATAATATTATTTTTTTTATCTACAAATCTTACAAAGCCAGGAGCATCATTTACAAATAAGTTATTTGCCACTCTCGTATCGTCTTCTTTGATTTCTATTCCAAGTACTTGAGATGTTTTATTTCCATATTTATCTGTTAATTCTTGTAAATCTTCTGTATTTGTATTTTCTTTGATATTTAATTTGTAATCAAAGTTATATAATGTTGAGAATTGTAAATCTACAAAGAAGTTCATACTATCTAGCATACCTAAAGCACAAACAATTAACATACAACAACTTGTAACACCTACAATACCTGTTATTGTACGCATTTTATTTCTAAATATATCTCTTAGATTCCATTTTGATGAAAATTTTAATTTTTTAAAGAAACCTTTGGTAGTTATATTTAATGAATTCTTTTTAACATATGGTATTTTGGTTCTTAATGTTTCTGCAGGATTTTCTTTTAAAATTTTACGACATGTTAAATATGTGATTAATGATATTCCGATGACTACAAGAATTGCCATGATGAAGCTTCTATAATCGATAGATGGATGTCCATTTGGTATTTCAAAGAAATCCATTTCTAAATTTATAAAGATATTTCCTATTGTATAATATCCAACAATCATACCAAGGATACTTGCTACTAAAGAAATCCAAAATCCATAACCTACATAATGAAGTAATACTTTATTATTAGAGAAGCCTAATGCTTTTAATGTACCTATTTGAGTACGTTGTTGTTTTACTACTCTGGTCATTGTTGTAATTACAGATAACATAGCTATAAATAAGAAGATTCCTGAAAATACTCCTATATATGTTTTGCCTTCATCAATTTCTCCTTGATATGTTACATAAGATGATGTATCTTCTGCTTTCATAATTGCTAATGCGTTTTTTACGTTATCTTCTATATCTAATTTTACTTTGTCATCATTTTCTTTATCATCTACATCTATCATAATATTATTAAATATTATGTGTTCTTTATAATCAAAGTCTTTTACATAAGTATCAAATATTTTTTCGTCTTCTATCCCCATTTCTTTCATAGCTATAGATTTGATATAACTTTCTGGGATTTCATTAGATGACATGTATGCAAAGCCAAAGGCTTTATGATCTGGATATAATTCTGATTCATCTCTTGTATCATATAAATGATCTGGTACATTGATTAAACCTAATACTTCTTCTTTTAATTCCATACCATCATATTTTACTAAGATGGTATCTCCAACTTTTATATCATTTTCTAATGCATAATAGTTATCTAACCAAATACCACTTTTTTCATAATCAAATTCTACTCCATCAAATACATAGAATTTTGATATATTGTTTGATTCTATAAAGTTTAGTAAAAGAGTTCTATCTTCATCTGTAACAGCTGTTACACTTAGTTTTCTTTCCGCATCTTTTACATGATTTATATTTTTAATTGTATCCAAATCATCTTTGGTAAAATTAGGACCTATTGCTTGTAAATCAAATAGATTATTTTCTGTATAAAATCTATCGCCCGTATCGACCATACCATCCATATATGCTCTAATACCGGTATATGCCATAACTCCTATGAAGACCATTAAGAAGATGGTTAGGAATTGACTCCAATTCTTCTTAATATCTCTTAACATTTTTTTTCTTAACATATTACCATTTAACGCTTTCTATTTCTTTTGGATGTTCATTGATTTCATTAGATTCTACTTTACCATTTTTAAGTCTTATTACACGATTTGCTACTTCAGCAATTAATGAGTTATGTGTAACAATAACAACGGTTGTATCTTCATCTGCTTGTTTACGAAGTAATTTTAATACTTCTACTCCTGTTTTAGAATCTAGGGCACCTGTTGGTTCATCACATAGTAATACTGCAGGGTTTTTCATTACTGCTCTAGCAATAGATACTCTTTGTTGTTCTCCACCAGATAGTTCTGATGGGAATTTATTAGCGTGACGTTCTAAGCCAACGCTTTTTAATACATCCTTTGTATTTTTGGTAGTTAATGTTACATCTTTTATAATATCTACATTTTCTTCTACTGTTAGTGTTGGCATGATGTTATAAAATTGAAAGATAAATCCTACATCGCTTGCACGATAATCTGTTAGTTGCTTATCATTGTATTTTGATATATCTTTTTCTCCTACGATAATACTTCCACTGGTTACTTTATCCATTCCTCCAAGTAAATTTAATAAAGTAGATTTACCTGCACCAGATGGACCTAATATAACAACAAATTCTCCTTGCTTAATACTTAAATCTACACCGTCTAAGGCATTAAATTTGTTGCCTCCAACATCATATGTTTTTTTGACATTTTTAAATTCTATAAAACTCTTTTCCATGTTTTTCTCCTTTGAATATGAAATCTATTTCACGTTTAAATTATACGTTTATCTTTTTTAATAGTCAACACTTAGTCAGAAAAAACTAGAATTATTGTCTTTTTAATTCTAGTTTTTTTACATCTTGCTTGTTTCTATATTCTTCATATTCTTGTTCAGGGTCATTGGTTTTAGAAAAGATAATTTTTTTATCTTTTTCGAATACATCACTTTCATCTGTAGGTATTATTACAATATCATCAGGATTATCAATATTTTTGTAATATGATAATCGTGTATAAGGACAAGGTGTATTTTTAGGTCTTATAATACATTTCCCTTCTTTAGTTTTATCTCCTCTATAATATTTACCTAAACAAAAGTAAGTAGACGTTTCTTTTAAATGTTCTGGAATTGATTTCGTTATTTCACGACGATATAAATTTCTTCTAATCATTCGATATTCTTCTTCTGGATTTGAAGTCATATGATAAATGGTTTGATGTTCTTTTTCAAAATCGCTTGCTTCTGTACTTGGAATGATTACGATATCCGATGGATTTGCTAAATTCACATATTTTGTTACATGTATTGTGTAATGAGTAAATGTTGGATTTATACTAGATTCTATATAGTATCCCCCTACTTTTTTTGGTCTTCCTAAAAAATCTTTTCCAAAACATAAGTAAATATCTTCTTCTAAGATATCTTTATCTTCCTCTATAATATGATCTAATATTGTATCATCACTTAGTTTTTCTAATTCTTTATATGTTTCGTAATGTGTTTTTAAACGTATATATTTTTTAACGTTTTCATCTTCTTCTAATTTTGATATTTCTTCTTGACAGGAAGATAAAGCATCTCGAATACTTCTATCTATATTATATTTTTGTTTAATCTCTTCTATTGTCATATAACCACCTATGACTATTATACAATATTTTATTTTTAATCAATTAATTTTTATTGTATAATACTTTTATTGGAGATGATTCTATGAGTGAAACTAGATATCCTACACAAAAAAGATCTGTTGAAAAAAGAAATAGAATTATTGAAACTGGATTTCAAATGATGTGTGAAAAGGGATTTTATAATACAAATACTTCAGAGATTGCTAAGGAAGCTGGTGTTAGTACAGGGATTGTTTATCAGTATTTTAATGATAAGAAAGAAATATTCTTAGAAGGAGTTAAGAATTATTCTAAGAATATTTTATATCCTATGGTTAATATTTTTGAAAAACCATTTAGTGTAAATAAAATCGATGTGTTATTAGAAGAATTAATTGATCAATTTATTAAATCTCATACGATTAGTAAGAAAGCACATGAGGAATTAATGGCAATGTCTTATTTAGATAATGATGTAGCAGAAATATTTAAACAAGATGAAATGGATGTAACGTTAAAAATCGTTGAATATTTAGATAAAAATCATATAAAACTAGATAATCCTGTAGAAAAGATTCATATTATTTATGGAATTATGGATAATTTATGTCATGAAATTGTATATCATAAACATGATGAAATTGATTATGATGTAATGAAAAAAGAAGCAATTCAAATATTGGTAAATATATTAAAAGGAATATCTTAGATATTCCTTTTTATATTTCTTGATTATTAACATATAACTTATATCCATTATAGTCAATATTTGAATTGTCTTCTTTTTGATTATGTAATTCTTTTAAATATGTATCTTTTGTTAAAGTAATGGTACTCTTTTCGTCTAGTGTTAAGATAACATTATCTATATTTCCAGTTAATGATGAATTTTCCAAATTCATTTTCAAAGTTGAATTATCTATGATGAAGTCTCCTTCTATCTTTTCATCTTTTAAGTTCATTTCTATATTTGAATCTTTTGTTTTTAAGAATGTATCACTACCAATTAAGAATGTTGTATTTTCTAGATCAATTGAAGATTCTGCATCGTGAATATAGAATATTGATGCAACATCATAATATAAGTTTTTATTACTAATATTGATACTAGAATCTTTAATGTTTAATTCATTTTTAGAGCCAGTTATATCAATGGCACTATGTGTATCTATGGTATCTCCTCTACCTGCACTTAAGAAACTACATGCTGCAATAGAAACTTTTCCATTCTCTTTTAAATAAATGGTTTTATCTTGGTTAGATGTTCCTGTAACATTTTCTAAAGATACTTCTCCTTCTGTATATATGGTTGGAGAATGAAAAGATGCAGTTTCAAATAAGGAATTACTTGCTTCTAATTTAGAATCTTCTAATACTTTAATCGCAGGACTATTTTTTCCTTTGGTTACAACTGTTATATTATTTCCTCTTATTTCTCCTCCAATTGTTGCTACAATGGCACTAGAATTATTACTACTTCTAGACATAATTCTAGTATCTGTAACTTCTACATAACTCTTTTCACCAGTAGCAAATAATGGTATTGCACATTTTTCTTCACTAATTAATTCTGATGTAGTTAATAAAGAATGAGATCCTGCTTTATTAAGATATAAAGCATTTAAACCATATAAGTTGGAGTATTCACAATTGGTACTTGTTCCATTATATTTTTCAAATTTTGAGGAACGAATAATCACATCTGAGTTATTTTTTACGATTACTAAAGATGTATCATCCATAGCAGATGTATAGGTTTGTAAAGATAAATCTGTTTCTGCTTCACTATAGGTTGCTATAGCAACCAATTCTACAGGAGCTACATAATCTTTTACTCTATTTTTTAATGTATTTACATAATTCTTTAAATAACTTGTAGCATACAAAGAGGCAGCTGCTATTAAAATAAATGTTAATGCAAATGATAATAGTTTTGTACTATTTTCTGTAATATCTTTTAAAGTTTCTTTTCTTGTATAAAAGTAATATGTAATAGATATCGATGCTATAGTAAATAGTACAATGGATATATTATTATCTATAAATAGATTACTGATTATTCCTAGAATAAAAAAGATTATAAATATCATTAATGGTATAAACTTTTTCATAGCATCACCTATTCTTTTATTATTATAACATAAAAAAAGAAGAATTAATCTTCTATCTTTATTTTAAAACTATACTCTACTTTATTATTATCTTTGGATGTATGAATACTAATGATGTATTCTCCAGTATCTAAGTCATGGAATGTAATACTATTTTTAGAAAAATCTACTTTATCTTTGATTGTATTCGTAGTAATTACATCATATAGAACTATGTAATTAATTTCTATATTATTTAGTTCATATGGGTTTAATAGTATTTCTTCATTATTTTTTACTTCTAGTATTTCTTTATAGTTTCTTGCTATTGGAAAGATAGCATCTCCAATTTCTTTATTCCATTCATAGGTACCTACTAGTAATTCTACTGTATTATTATTAGATGTTGCATGTAATTGATGTATTTGACGATTATATCTGTCGTCTGAGCTTTGAATGAAGTTCATAGGAAATAATACTATTTCATCTTTATATTGGAAGTCATAAATTGTATTATAGTTATATTTTATGTATTTGTAAAATATGGATTTCCATTCTTCATATGGACGATCTGATACGATAGTATGTATAGGTATGCATCCAATGATAAGAAGGATTATGATTAGAATGAATATTTTCTTTTTCATATCATCACCATTTTTATTATAGCATAGAAAAAAAGATATCTAGATATCTTTTTTCTTTTTAATTACTTCTACTTTTACCTTTTCTTTCTTTTTATGTCTAATATTCCATACTGTAATTCTATTACCGCAGTTTGGACATTTTACATGATTAATACCACTTTTCTTTGGTAATGGTAGTTTTAAAGTAGTATTACATTTTTTACATTTTTTATATACATGATTTTTATCTATGTTGAATGGATTTTTTATTTTATGTATTATTTTTAAATATATATCATTTTCTTTTTTTCTTTGTATTTTGTTTTTAGATAGAAGTCTAAAAACAAAAATAGCAAAGAAAATGAATGGTAGTAAATCTATAAAGAAATTTTTGATAAAGAATGATACTAGTAAAGATATTAATAATAGTATTCCTATAAGTATATTTAGATCATCAAATGTTCTTTTTAGATATTCTTTTATAATTTGTTTATAATCAAATTCAGGCATTATGTCCTCCTATCTTTTGAATACTTTACCTCCACTAAATTCTTGTTCTATATGTTCTGTAAGTAAGTCTGATTCAGATAATGCAAGAGCTACTCTTTTGATTAATCTTAGTTTTAGTAATGTATAGATTTGTTGTAGTTTTAGATTATTCATCATATTGGTATATGGTCTTGTATCTATATGTTCTCCAGTAGGAGAATAGATATTTACGTTCTTTACTCCATCATAATGAGATACTATAGTTGTTCCTGGAGCAAATGGATTCCCTTCTCTATCTAAAAGATATTTATTTCCTTCTGGTACTCTATTTACTAATACTTTTGCTTCTGTGGCAGCTATAGTTATAGGATTAGCTAGGATTACACTTGATAAGCCATTTACTAAGTCATAGGTTGCGTATCCTCCTGTATATCCTGTAATCGTAAATGCTCTTTCGGATAGGCCTGGTATTACTTCTCCTACTTTTAGTCCTTCTGGATGTTCTATATAAACTCCCATTCCTCTATTAATAGGTTTTAATCCTGTTTCTTGGCCTTCTTTATTATAGGTTTTAGCATAGATTTCTTTGGTACCAGAATCTAGTAACATATCTAGGCTTTCTTCGGATAGAAATCCTTCATTTAAAGCATCAAATACACGAATTAGATCATCTGCTGGAGCAAATAAACCTGCATGTCCTGGTTGAATACCCATAGTCATCATTTTACGAGCTTTTTTGTCAGCTACAGCTTCAAAGTCATATCCTCCTGTTATTTCTCCACTTAAGTCATAACCAGTTGCTAAAAGGCCTAATTCTTCATAATAATCGGTAAAGAATTTTCTACTATTTGGCATTAATGATTTTGCTATGATATAAGGTATATCACTATATACATGTGTATTTAAACCTATTTTAGGTCTTAGTATTCTTCTAAAGAATTGAGCAGTAGATATATTATCCTCATCTATTCTACCTTGTGTTTGTAATTCGTATTTAAATCTTAATATATCTGCTACTGTTACATTTAATGTTTTATATGGAGAACGATGAATTTCTGCAATAATTTGGTTTATATCAAATAGGCCATCTTGATTTAGTTTTAACGCTTCTAATACTGTAAATAGTTTAGTAATTGATGCTAAATCAAAACGTGTATCTTTTGATACTTTCGTACCTGTTTCATCTCCTATATTTCCTTCATATCTAGCTAGATAGATTCTATCTTTACTATCTTCAATAATGGTAGCAATTCCTGGAGATAGTAAGGCTTCGGCAGATACTGCTTCATAATAGTCTTTTCTTACCATATCTAGTACTTGTTCAAAAGAAAAGTGTTGCAAGTATATTGCTGTTTTTTCTAATTCTTTCGTCATATTTTCAATGGATTTATTTGCTAATTCTGTATCTAATTTTTGATTGGCTTTTAATTCTGTAATGATTTTATATAATTCTTTTTTTATAATTTCTTCTTTATTCATTTTTTCAGTCCAATACTAAGATACATTCTGTATCTTTATTTATTTTTTCTTTCAACTTTTCCCCCAGGTTTTTATCTCCTACTATAGAACCATAATGTGTTGGTATTACTTTTTTTGGTTTTATAGTATGAATAACTTCTGCAGCTTCGTCTACTGTCATCGTATAAGTTCCACCAATAGGAATACAAGCAATATCACAATTAACTTGTTTTAATTCTTCGGTAGCATCTGTATCCCCAGATATGAGTATTCTTTCACTTAGATTTAGTATATATCCTACATATTTCTTTTCTTTTGGATGAAATTGTTTATTGATATTATAGCTAGGAATTGTTTCAAAAGATAAACCATCGATTGTATAAGATTCATTTGGCAATACTCCTCTTACATTTTTCATGTTGAATCCAGATGGAAATACTTTTGTAATAATACTATCGGGAACAATTAAAATGGTATTTTCTTTTTTTACTTTATGAATGGATTCTATATCAAAATGATCATAATGTTCATGAGTAATTAAAATAAAGTCAGCATCATGTGGCTCCTGTTCTATTTGAAATGGATCTATATATATTGTTATTCCATCAATTATTTTAATACTACTTTGAGTATTAACCTCTATTTTCATTTCAATTTTCTTCTTTCTTTATCTTTTTCTGACTGTTTTATACAGTTTTCTAAATATATTTTCATTCTTTTTATATTAAAGTTTAACTGTGTATTGTATAAATCTTCATCTTCTTTTTTTAGATATTCTAATCCATGTTCAATCATTTTTAAAGCGTTCGGATGATAGATAGAATATTCATTGTTCATTACATAGATATATCCATTTTTTTCAGCTACCCTTTTACTAGCAAGATTATTTGGATTTATATCTAAAGATATTTTAGGTACTTTTCCATCTCTTAGTAAGAATTCTGTTATTGTTTCTAATGCTATAGAAGCATAGCCTTTATTTTCATATTTTGGATGATTGGTATTAAAGAAATGATTGCTATAGCTAACATGGGCGCAAGCATAGTCTGGCTGTTTGTTCGAAAATCTTTCATACTCTATGGTTATATCAACAATTTCAACATCATTTTCTATTAATGTATATGTTTTGATATCATTTCTAATACTCCATGTCCCATCTTTATTTGGTTTACCAAAATCTTCATTTTGATATGTTAATTTTAATTCTCTTGTCTGCATATTTATCTCCTCATTATTATCATATCACAAAATAAAAACGATTAAAATCTAATCGTTTTTGTTATTTAATTTATTAATGATACTCATATAGGTTTCGTAGTCTTCTACTTGTTCAAATACAATTATATCATTTTTAATTTTCCATGAATTCTTTTTAGAATTTAAGAAATCTAATGCTTCATTATAAATTTCTAAGTTTGTAGTATATTTTGTATAATTTGTTTTTACTTCATCTACATTTGTCTCACTAAGTGTATTACTTGTTAATTCTATATAAAAGTTTTTATAGTAATTATCTAATTTGGTTTCTGCTATATAAGAATTCTTCTTATCTTCTGTTTCATAAGATGTAAATGTTTTATATAGTTCTTCTACTTGAGCATTGGTATTAATGATATGATCTTTCGATTTTGCATAGGTATTATCAAAGTCTTTCAAATTATCATTACTTAGATAGTTATAAATTGACTCTTCTTCTAGTAGAAATACTATATTTTTATAACTAGAATAGTAATCTTTATAATAATTTTTAATAGCGTTTTCTATTTTTTTATAAGAACCTTTTTCTATTGTTCTTCTATCTAATATTTCATATATAATATCTTCGTCATCTGTATTGTTTTGTTCAATTATTCTATTTATTTCTTGGATTTCATTACGTATTGTACTTTCTTTTCTAAGATCTTTATATACTTTAAAGAATAAAAATGTAAATACAAGTAATGCAATGATTATCAAAAGAATGATGATTGCTTTCTTTTTCATAATATCTCTCCTTTCGACTTATTAAGTATATCTTTTTAATTGTTTTAAATCAATGGAACGAGCTATAACTTTACATTATTAGATAATAAAAAGCGATATTTCATCGCTATTATTTTGTATTCTTTTTAGTTCTAGATGCATATTTTGTAGTACGTTTTGTTTGATGCGTTACTTTTTTAGGAACTGGTTTCTTACGTACCACTTTTTTCTTAGGTTGTTCTTCTTTCTTTTGTTCTAAAATATCTGATATATTTTTTTCTTCTTTAATTTCTTGTAAAGGAATGTCTTCTACTTTAGGTTCTTCTTTTTCTACTTTATGTGTAGCTTCGTATTCTTTTACTCTTTCTTTTAAATCTTTAATATACTGTGTCTTAGACATTTCATCTTCTAAGTTTTCTTTTGTAACTTTATTTTCTTTTGATTCTTCAATAGATTGAATAATAGCAGAATCATCTTTGATATCTATTTTTTCTTGATTACGAATTGGAGAAATCTTAAAGCTTCTTAGCTCATCTAGTTTATAAACAATTGTATTTTCTACATTTTCAAGTAAGGATTCTTTTTTGCTATCTGGTTCTTCTTTCATATATCGAATAGATTGTTCTGTAGGTGATATAACATCATCATTTAATCGTAAGATATAGATACAAGCTTCATTATAGTGAAGTAATATAAAGAAACAGGAATCATTATCATTTTTGTAATAGATTGGTTCACGTAACTCTAATTGTGCATCGACAAGGTCTTCAATTGTTTTAACTTTAATTATATTCTTTCCTGCAATATTAGGAATGGATTCTACTTCAACAATTATAGAATTATATGTTCTTAATATTCTTCTTTTGTTCTTAATATATGTTGTATATTCATCTGGCGTTTCTCTTAAATATATTCCTAGGAATATGGTAAGAACAATGAATAGTGCTCCTAATATTATGCTAAAACCATATAGTTTGTTTAGTAGTGTGATAACAATAACTACTGCTAAAACTATAAGAGCAATAAATGAACAAATTGTGATTGTTTTCTTATTGTCGTTCATATTGTTAACTCCTTATTTACTCTTTATTCTTATTCTTGATATCTGATATCTCTACAGATGGATACCCGATATATGGTATTGTACATTTTACTATACCTATTATATCATCTTTTTTCTTTTTTGTAACATCTTTTGTTGAATTATTATCACCTTTTGTAATAATATACTCTTCTCCATCGATCATTTCGATGGTTAAGATACGGTGGGTAATGATTTCTTCATCTTCTTTAAATGCAACTATCATACCTTTTGTAAGATTATTTTTTTCTTTTTCACTTGGTTTTGATAATAATACAGCATCTCCTCTTTTTATTGCTGGATACATAGAATCTGATGCTATTGCAGATAAACTATATTTAAATGCTCCTGATACTAGAATAATAACAATTAAAATCAATACCAAAGAAACTCTTTCTACATAGTAGCCGAAGCTCTTTTTGTATTTTGACATTGTTTCTTCTTCTTCTTTTCTAGTAGGTTTACTAATATTATAGAAGATTATACTTGTATAAATAACATAGATAATTAAACTAATGTAATTCCCTAAATCAGGATATATCGGTGATATCATAGGCATGATAGTTATTACAAAAGCATATATCATGCATGGACGATATCCATATTTATATGAAGTATAAGATAATAATATATTTTTTAAAATAGATATAAATGATATACGTATTATTTCTATAATACTTAATACATTCCTAGGACTTAGTTTTGATAATATTAAAATATCAAATAAGATATATAGAAATGTAATTATATATTGTGTATTTGTTTTTTTACTACATTTAGAAAGAATTATATATCTAAATACTTCACTTAATACTAAGTAAATTATTAAATAAAATGTATTATAAAAGTTAAATGATGTTCTTATAAAACTTGTTGCGTTACCTAGTAGAAATATGGTAATCAAATAAAATATTGTTATAACTATATATACATTACTAATATGATCTTTTATACGATTCTTTTTATTCGGCATATATCCTAAGAATATAAATGATATTCCTAGTAGTATCGTCAATAAGGCTATCATGGAAGGATATAAATAAGAAGATATGATATCTTTCCATACAAAAACCAGTACAATATATACAATTAAGATTGTACTGATTATATTTAAGGTAGTATTGATTTGTTTATTGATTTTATCTTTCATAACACTACCTCTACTTTCCTATTTATAAATTATAAACTATTCGTTATAAATTTACAATACTAGTAGATGGCAATGTATTTTATATTTAGTGATAATTTTAAATTTAATTTTTGATATATTTTCTTTGATTGTTTTGGGTAATATATTCTAACTTTGATTGTTTTAGAACTATTACTATTTAAGATATCTCCTTTTTGAATTGGAATATCATCTGCATATGTTATTGTATATTTTAAGATATCATTATCTGTTTCTGTATCAATGGTTATATCGTCTATTTTGGATGATAATGAGCCATTATTATTAACATCTAACGTAAATTCATAGAATTCATTATCGTTTTCTAGAGTTACATCTAAATAAATAGTATTATCATTTAATGATAAATTTCCCTTGGAAGATCCTTCTTTAATATTTAAGTTTGTAAATTCTATATTCCACATATAATCTGTGTCTACTTTTTCATGATTTATTTTATATATAAATGTTATCGTTAATAATCCAGCTATTAGTACAAATGTAAGAATCAATAGTCCTTCTAAGATATGGATTTGTTTTTTCATATATATTCACCTTTATGAGTTATTATTATACTAATTTTTTTATGTTAAGCAATAAAAAAGAGAGATTATTCATATCTCTCTACTTTTAATCTAAGTAATATAATCATTATCATAAAGGATAGACATAGTGTATAAAACATTATTTTGATTCCATCTTTTGTATCAGGACTATATTGTTTACTAGATTTATTAATATTATTAAATACAATTGTATTATCTTCAAAAATTGTTCCTTCACTAATATTTGTTTCTTTATCCCCTATTTTTGTTTTATAGTTTTTATTTTCTAATTGTTCTAAGGAATAATTTGCTTCTAATGGAACGTTATATATCGTCATTGTTTCATTTGCTAGTAAGCTAAATGTTGTTTTACCAGTAGCATCAAAAATAATATAGAATTCTTCATTGTTCTTTTTACATTTATAAGAACCAGAGATATCTGATATTTTTAGAACATAATCATATTTTGTTTTATTGGTATCATTTTCTTTATTCTGAATAACCATAGTAGCTGGAGTTGCTTCGCTATCCATGATTTCTTTGAAAGAGCCATCTGGATTTTCTTCTATATATTTCCCAGTATTATAATCAAAGTCAGCTGGAACATTTGCTAGGTCTTGTTCTAAATAGTATTTTGCAAGAACAAAACCAATGGTTGCAACAACTACTAATATGTATATAAATGATCTTTTCATACGACCACTACCTTACTACTATTATTATATTATTTTTGATATTTTTATACAAGAAAAAAGTGTATTATCTAATACACTTATTCTGTACGTAATGCTTCTACTGGATCTTTTTTAGATGCTATTTTAGCAGGTATAAATCCAGCTATTACTGTTAGTAATACGCTTATTATAATTAAGATAATTGCACCATCTACTGGTAAAACAGATATGTTAGGAATATCTACTAGTTTTTTTATGATTAAATTAATTGGAATATTTAGTAGTATTGTTACAACAATACCTAATACTCCTGCCGTTAATCCTTCAATTAATGTTTCAGCATTAAATACTCTAGATATATCTTTTTTAGATGCACCAATTGCTCTTAAAATACCTATTTCTTTTGTTCTTTCTATTACGGAAATGTAAGTAATAATAGCAATCATGATACTAGATACAATTAAGCTTATAGCTACAAAGGCAATTAAAACAGTACTAATTACATTAACGATTGTAGTAACACCTTTCATCATAATACCTACTATATCCGTATATGTAATTTTATCGTTTTCATCTAAATCTTTATTATACTCTTCTATAATATCTTCTATATTCTTTTTAGAATCAAAGTCTTTTGGATAAATAGAAATTGTATCTGGATTATCGATGTCACATATTCCTAATTTGGCTAGATTTTCTTCGTATGATGATGACATGTTTTCTGTATAGCTTTTGATGTAACTAGCCATCTCTGTTTGAGACATTTTACTAAAAGCTACAATTTGTTCTTTCGTAAGATTATTCATATCAAAGGTACTATTCGTACTAAATTCTTTACCAGTGAAAACATTTATTTTTTCATTTGCTAATTGTTCTTGAGCTATTTTAGAATCATTAACTTTTTTAATTAAATGCTCCGTTAATTCTTTACGATACCATACGATACCATAGGTATTCCCTGAAGCAATTGATTCTGGTTTTTTACGAATAAGACCTACTACCTTAATTTCTTCAGCTTCGCTTAATATTTTTTTCATGTAATCTTGATCATCTTTTTTATCAATCCAGATTCCATTTTCTTTTACATAATAGTCTGTACTTGGTACTAATTTAAAACTAAGATTTAATAATTCTTCTTTTTCATAAGAATAATCTTCAAATTTTACTTCTTTACCTGAAGTCATATTATAAAATTGTTCTTTTAAATCATCTTGACTTAAAATTCCTAAACTATATAATGTATAATCTGATATTTGATTATTTTCATCTATTTCTATAGCTATTTCATTATATTCTTCTGGCCATTTTCCATCAACTACTTCATATAAGCTTTTATTTAAATCATCATTGTTAAATAATTCCATGAATACATCATAGTTAGACATCATGCCACTATATAAACTTGAAATACCTGATGTTCCCATACCAATTGTATCAAGTACAGTCGTAGGATTTACTCTTGTAACACTATTCTCGTCATTCTTATATAAATTTAAAGAAATATTATAAGAATAATCAATAGATGATGTGTAATCATTTATATTGGTTTTATCACTTTCAAAGTATTCTTTTAAACTTTTTAAATCATTATGTTTTACTTCTTGAGACATTGTTTCAAACATATCTCCCATAATGTTAACGGAATGAATTAAATCATCATCATATTCTTTTGATTCAGCATTTCCTGCTAATACATTTAACATAGTAGACATATCAACTGAATCTTTTTCTATAACTAGAGGATATGAGCTTAATGTTTCTTCTTCTACTCGATCAATATATCTTTGAATACCATTTGATAAAGATAATATCAAAGCAATACCGATAATACCAATAGATCCAGCAAAAGCAGTTAATATAGTTCTTCCTTTTTTAGTCATTAAATTATTTAGACTTAAGGAGAATGCTGTTTTGAAACTCATTTTTGATTTACCATGTTTTTCTTTTGTTTCTTTAAGTTCTTCTTCTCCATCGAATGGATCTGTATCATCAATGATTTCTCCATCTAATAGTTTAACAATCCTTGTTGAATAATTTACTGCTAATTCTGGATTATGAGTTACCATAATTACTAATTTATCTTTGGCAATTTCTTTTAATAAATCTAATACTTGTAAACTTGTTTCGGAATCTAATGCACCAGTTGGTTCATCAGCCAAGAGAATATCTGGATCATTTACTAAGGCACGAGCTATAGCAATTCGTTGCATTTGACCACCAGACATTTGATTCGGTTTTTTATGCATTTGTTTTTCTAGTCCAACTTTTTTAAGAACTTGAATACTTCTTTTTCTTCGTTCTTCTTTCGATACTCCAGATAATGTTAAAGCTAGTTCAACATTTTGAAGTGCTGTTTGATGAGGAATTAAGTTATATGTTTGAAAAACAAAACCTACTCTATGATTACGATATGTATCCCAATCTCTATCGTTATACTTTTTAGTGGATGTATTATTGATAATCAAATCTCCAGAAGTATATTGATCTAATCCACCTATGATGTTTAACATAGTTGTTTTTCCACTTCCACTTTGACCTAATATAGAAACAAATTCGTTTTGTCTAAATTTAATATTTATTTTATTTAATGCTTTTTGTTTCATATCAGCCACTTCATATATTTTGGTTATATTTTTAAGTTCAAGCATATTCATTCTCCTTAACTAACATTCTCATTATACTAAATATATATGAAAAAAGAAATTAAAAAATATTATATTATATATAATTTACTTTGTATAAAAAAAGACTTTCAAAGTCTTTTTTTATTCTATAAATAATAATCCCCATTTTGTATCCTATGCTATTATGACTATTTTCTTAAATCACTAAATAATACAATTATAGGAAATATTTCTAATCTACCTAATAACATACCAATACTTAATACTATCTTAGATAAATCACTAAAGATACCAAAGGAAGATATGTTAAATGCTAGTCCTACATTTGCAAATGTTGAAAAAACTGCATTAATTGTTATTTCTAAATCAAATCCATCAAATGATACTATAAACATTATTAAGAATATTAGAAATATATATAAAAATAAGAAACTTCTTGTACTTTTAATAGTATCATCTGAAATGATATTCCCTTCGAATTTTATTGTTCTTACACTATTAGGATGAATTAATTTAAGTAAATCTCTTTGTATAGATTTAATACATATAATTAAACGAGACATTTTAAAGCCACCACATGTACTTCCAGCACAAGCACTAATTAACATTAGTAATAAACAGATTACTTTAGCATTGGTTGGATAGATATCTATACTTCCAATACTATAACCGGTACTCGTAATAAGTGAACTAATATGGAAGAATCCTTCTAGGATACATTCATATATACTATCAAACATTTTATATGTATTTAATATAATCATGAGTACAGATATTAAATAGATAAATAAATAGGTTCTTAATTCTTCACTTTTTAATGCTGATTTTATATCTTTCATAACTATTAGAAAGTATATATTAAAGTTTACTCCAAATAAGAACATAAAAATGGTTACTACCCATTTCGAAAAGTTACTATAGGTTGCTAAGGATGTTTTTAATACGGAGAAGCCTCCTGTACCAGCTGTTCCAAATGATATTAATAAGGCATCAAATGGTTTTAGATGACCAAATAGTAATAGTATAAATTCTAACGAAGTTAATCCTATATAGATTGCATATAGATAAAATAAAGTCATTTTAATACTAGGTACTAATTTGGATACAGTAGGACCAGGCATTTCAGCTTTTAATAGATGCATAGATTTATCATTTTTAGATAATGGAATGATGGCCATAACAAATGCTAATACTCCCATACCACCTATAAAATGCATAAAACTACGCCAGAATAGAATGCTTTTGTTTAATACTTCTACATTATCAAATACAGATGCTCCTGTTGTTGTAAGACCAGATACTGCTTCAAAAAAAGCATCTATGATATTTAGATCTTTATTGATTACGAACGGAAGAGAACTAATGATACTAATAATTATCCATGATAAAGCGACAATAATAAATCCATCTTTACTATATAGTTTATGAGATTCTATTTTTAAAGTATTGAGTACGAATCCAAAGAAAAGACTTATTAATATTGGTACAATGAATGGAGATATATGTTCATGATATACAATAGCTACAATTAAAGGTATTATTTCTAAGATTGAAAAACCTATTAATACTTTTCCTATGTATTTATATATTATCTTATTTTTCATGGTCTATAATGTCCTCTAAGTTTTTAATTTTATTATCTCCATCGATAATTACAACTGTATCTTTATGTTTAATCACATCGCTTCCGTTTGGAATAATAATTGTTTTATCACGTAATATTGCTAAGATTAGTATTCTATCTTTTAAATTTAGTTCTTTAATTTTAATATCCGTATATTGAAAATCTGGTTTAACAATGAATTCTAACATTTCAAAGGATTCATTATCAAATTGATATACAGCTTCACAACTACTAGAAGATGAGTTTTGCATTGCTCTTACATACTGAGTTATTTGATTGGAAGCAATCTTATGAGGTGTTATGATGGAATCTAGATTAACGCTATCTACTACGCCTTCCATCTCTATATGATTGATTTTAGTAATTACTTTTGGTACTCCTTTTAATTTGGCAAAGATAGAATAAATGATATTTTCTTCATCGATACTATTTAATGCTACAAAAGCATCACATTTTTCTATTCCTTCTTCTAATAATATATTTTGATCAGAAGCGTCTCCATTAATAATGATTGCTTTCGGTAATTCTGCACTTAAGTATTCACATCTTTCTGGAGATATTTCTATTATTTTTACATCTATGTTCATTTCCATTAATTGTTTGGCAAGATATATAGCTGTATCTGATCCCCCACTAATGATTACTTTTTTTGTTTTATTACTAATACGTTTTGTGTATTTTAAGAAATGATTGATATTTTTAGGAGTTCCTGTTACATAGATTTCATCTCCCACCATTACTTTATCTTTTCCGGAAGGAATGATTACTTCATTATTTCTTTTTAAAGCACAAATAATAACATTATAATCTAATTTTCTAGCTAAAGAGATAATGCTCATCCCTTTTAAAGGATCATCTTCTTTAATCTTTAAAGATAACATTTGAACTCTGCCTTTAAAGAATGTAGTTGTTTCTATAGCACTAGGTGTATTAAGTACTCTAGCAATATGTTCTGCAGTTAATCTTTCAGGATTAATAATCATTGATAATCCTAATTCTTCTTTTAATAGATTTACGGAAGAAGTATACTCTGTATCTCTTATTCTAGCTATGGTATGTTTAGCTCCTAGTTTTTTTCCAAGTAAACATGTCATAACATTTAGTTCATCTTTATCTATAGCACTAATTAATAAATCACAGTTTTCAATACCTGCTTCTATTAAAGTATTGGCATTAATAGCATTTCCACTAACATAGTTTAGATCTTCATTATCTAACATGTCCGATACTCTTTTAAAGTTCATATCAATTAAAGTTATTTCGTTCTCATCTTTAACCAATGATTTGGCAAGGTATTCTCCTAATTTTCCTATACCAACGATAATAATTTTCATAATATCACCTTACCTAATTATACTCTAAAAAATGAAAAAAACTAGTAGTATTGAATTGACATCTTGTGATTTATGATATAATGAATTATAATCTCATATATAAGGAGTTTTTTTATGTCGTATTTTAATCTTAAGTTGTTGTTACTTATAGTACCAGCACTAGTTGTTGTATATCAGTTTACGCCAAAAAAGCTTAAACCAATATTATTATTAGTTGTCAGTTATGCATTGTTTTATTATGTAAGTAAGAAATTATTAGGTTTTATTATTTTCTCTAGTTTTACAGTATATCTTTATGGCTTATTTGTATTAAGAAACAATAAGAAACTTAATGATTACCAAGGAGAAGATAAAAAAGATTTTAAAAAAAAATATCAAAAAAGAAATCTTATTTTCTTACTTGTTGTTTTATTTATCAATCTTGGTTTGTTGTTTTATTTTAAGTATTTGAAATTCTTTTCTATTAATATAAATCATTTATTAAAACTATTTGAAGTATCTTATCAAATACCTATTCGTAAAATAGCTGCACCAATTGGTATTTCTTTCTACACATTACAAGCAATATCCTATATGATTGATATTTATCATAATAAAATAGAACCTACTAAGAATCCTTTTAAAGTATTATTATATTTAGGCTTCTTCCCTACCGTTATGGAAGGACCAATTACACGTTTTAGTGATGTAAGTGAAGAATTAATGAAAGGTGAAAAAATTCATTATCAAAATTTCTGTTTTGGATATCAAAGAATTTTATGGGGTTTGTTTAAAAAACTAGTTATCGCTGATCGATTAAACATTATGGTGGAATATATTTTTCAAAATTATTCTAGTTTAGGTTCTTTAACAATCTTTATGGGAGCTATTGGATACACCATTTTACTTTATTCAGAATTTTCTGGAACAATGGATGTTGTTATTGGTATTGGGGAAATCTTTAATGTTAAGATGCCAGAAAACTTTAGGCAACCATTCTTTTCTAAAAATATATCCGATTTCTGGACAAGGTGGCATATTACTTTAGGTACTTGGTTTAAGGATTATATTTTCTATCCTGTATCTTTATCAAAACCAATGAAGAAATTAAATTCTAGTATTCGTAAACATTTAAAAAACAGAACAGGGCCATTACTTACAGGTGGTATAGCACTATTTTGTGTATGGAGTTTAAATGGTTTATGGCATGGTGCTGGATGGAATTATTTATTCTTTGGTATGTATCATTTTGTTTTTATTTTACTTGGAAATATATTTGAACCATGGATTATTAAATTATGTTCTTTTTTAAAGATAAAAAGAGATAGCAAAATATATGTTGCTTTTAGAATTGTAAAAACATGGATATTTATCTTTATTGGAGAAATGTTCTTTAAGGCTTCAACTTTAACTGCTGGATTTGGTATGTTAAAAGGTATCTTCTCTTTTAAAGGTTTATCTAAATTAGAATTATTACATTTAGGTTTAGATGGTAAAGATTATATTATTTTAGGAATAGCTATTCTATTATTATTTGTTATAGGTATTCTTAGAGAAAGAAATCATAATATACGTGAAGAAATTAGTAATAAGAATATATTCTTTCGTTGGACGATTTATTATTTACTGATATTTAGTATATATGTATTTGGAGCTTATGGAACAGGATATGTTCCTGTAGATCCAATATACGCAGATTTTTAGAGGTGATGTATATGAAAAAAAATATAATACATTCTATCTTATTTACCTTCTTTTTCATTGTTATCTACTTTAGTTTAACGTATATACTTGCTCCTAAAAATAATCTATGGAAATATAATATTTTTACATTAGCAGGTCATGAATTATTAAGTGAAAAAGAAGATTCTATAGACGTTATCTTTTTAGGAGATTCTCTAACTTACTCTAGTATATCTCCTATGGATTTATGGAATGAATATGGATATACGTCATTTGATTATGCATATCCTGCACAAAAAATCAGTTATTCTTATGAAGAATTAAAAATTGCATTACGTACCCAGCATCCTAAAGTTGTTATGATGGAATCTAATGTATTAATGAGAGATTCTACCAAAGCACCTTTTGGATATACTTTGATAAAGTTAGAAGATTCTTTCTTACCATTACGTACATATCATAATAATTGGAAAAAGATGTTATTTCCTTTTGTAAAAGATTCTATGCGTTATAGTTGGATTAATCCTAATAAAGGATTTCGATATGTACCTAGTATAGAAAGTGGTAATCCTGGTGACTATATGAGTGAAAAGAATCAAGATAATTATGGAATGCCAAATGATAACTATGATTATTTAAAAAAGATATATGATTTATGTAAAGAAAACGATATTGAGTTTATTTTAATTAGTACTCCAAATGGAAAAAGTTGGAATTATGGCAAGTATTTATCTATACTTGAAGTTTCTAAAGAATTAGATGTTCCATATATTGAATTGAATTTAGATAATCCATTACAAATTGATTGGAATACCGAAACAAAAGATCATGCTAATCATTTGAATTATGCAGGTTCTTTAAAAGTTACAAGATATGTTGGAGATTATTTAAAAAATACTAATCTTCTAGAAGATCATCGTAATGATTCCAAATATGAAGATTGGAATAAAGCTTATGAAATCTTTGTTAAGGAAGTAAAAGAATATGAATAATTGTTCATGTTCTTTTTTTTGTGATATAATGTTTTAGGAATTGAGGGATAGTATGATTATAACTAGAACAGAAGATGAAATAAATAAATTAAGAGAAGCAGGTAAGATTGTTGGTTTAACTCATAAATATATACAACAATTCATACAACCTGGTATTACTACAAAAGAATTGGATTTATTAATGAAGAAATTTATTGAAAGTAAAGGTTGTACATGTTCTTTTGAAGGATTATATGGATTTCCTGGAGCAAACTGTGTCAGCATTAATAATGAAGTTGTTCATGGAATTCCAAGTAGAAGAAAATTACGTGAAGGAGATATCGTAAAATGTGATATTGGAGCTTGTTTCGAAGGATACCATGGAGATTCTGCTTGGAGTTATATTGTAGGAAAGCCAAATAGTGAAAAAGACGTAAAATTACTAAAAGAAACAGAAGAAGCTCTAATGGCTGGTTTAAATGCTATTCATGATGGATGTTATGTAGGAGATATCAGCCACGCTGTAGAAAAAGTTGCTCATAAATATAATTTAGGTATTGTTAAAGAATTGGTTGGTCATGGTGTTGGAGATAAGGTTCATATGGAACCTGATGTACCAAACTATGGTCCTGAAAGAAAAGGTCCAGTATTGCATGCAGGTAATGTAATTGCTGTAGAACCAATGTTAAATTTAGGATCTGCTGATATTTATATGTTAGATGATGATTGGACGATATGTACGGATGATGATTCTAATAGCGCACATTTTGAACATACTGTCTTGGTTACACAAGATGGATATGAAATCTTAACTAGAAGAGATGTGGAATTAGATCCTAAAGATGTTGTAACAGATCCTGAAAATTATAAGAAATATTTAGAAAAATAAAAAATGTAGATTTTCTACATTTTTTTATTGGTTGAATGTTAATTCTAGTACCATATCCTCTGTTACTTCTGTATCTGCTTCTATATTTTGTTCTGATACATATCCGTATCCATTTGTTTTATAATTAATATTTGCTAATTTACAGAATGTTGCTACATCACTATAACTCCATCCTATCATATCTGGAATGGTAATAGTATCTCCATTGGACACGATAAATACTTTATTACCACTTAGTATTGTTTTTCCTTTTTCTGGATATTGTTTAATAACAGATTTCCCATTACCTATTGTTATAACATCTATATTATATTTTTTTAGTTTTTCTTCTGTACTAGACACATCTTGAGATATAAAATTATCCATAGATATGATTTTTGTTTTATCAACTTCTTCAACTAATTCTGTGATGTTTTTATATTTTGCTATTTCATCTACTACATTTGAGACCATTTTAGCAAATTTAGAGAAACTTCCATCAAATCTTCTTACAGATACATAGATAATGTATTGTGGGTCTTCATAAGGGAATATTCCAGCAAAACTACGTATATAATCATAGGATCCTGTCATATATTTTCCTCTACTATCAGCAATCTGAGCAGTTCCTGTTTTCCCTACCATCGTTACGGTATCACTTTTAAAGAATTTGGCATCCGTTTTACCACTATATACAACATCATACATTAAATCTAACATTTTTTTACTATGTTCTGCCGTGGCTTTTCTTCCTAATTCGGTTCTTTCATGTGTATAGGTTGCTTCTCCTGTTTCACTATTTACTATTCTTTCTACAATATAAGGTTGTAGTTCAATACCATCGTTCGCAAGTAGTGATAATGCTTGTAGAGTTTGAACAGGTGTTGTAGTAATACCTTGTCCAAATGATGCTGTTGCTACTTCTACTCTATATTTAAAGTCTATATCTCCACTTGCTTCATTTGGTAGTTGAATTCCTGTTTTGCTACCAAATCCTAAGCTATCATAATAATCATATAACTTTTGTCTTCCTATTCCTAAGGCGAGATTTGTAGCTGCTACATTTGATGAGTATGCAAAGCCACTATCAAATGTGATTGTTCCCCATCCTACACCATTAAAGTCTTTAATTGTGTAGTCATCTACTTGAATTGTACCTGAACGATATGTTGAACTTCCATTATATGCATCGTTTTCCATGGCAGCTAAGAATGAGAAAATTTTCATCGTACTACCTGGTTCATACTGATATGTCGTTAATGGATTTAAGTAACTTTGAATGTTTTCTCTTGTATTTAAGTTAAAACTTAAGTTAGAGGATGAAGCTACAATCGCTCCGGTTTTGGCATCCATAACAGAGAAAGTTACCCAATCCATATTATTATCTTTTGATATATCTGCTATACCATTTTCCACAAATAATTGAATTTTACTATCAATTGTTAAATATATATCGGACCCTGGTTGAGCAGGTTCTGTAACTGTAGTTGTATTTGGCATTGTATATCCGTAGGCATCTTTTTGATAAATTGTATATCCATCGATTCCACTTAATTCTTCATCAAAATAAGATTCTATTCCCATCTTACCCGTTATTTTTTCATCATTATCTTCTTTTTGAGCATATCCAACAATATTGGAAGCTACACTTCCTAACGGATAATATCTTTTTGATGTTTCAATAAAATCTATTCCTGGTAGATTTAAAGCTTCTATTTGCAATTTTGTATTGGTACTTATTCCTCTACCACCTGGTCCAAGTTCTACTTGGTATTTTTTTTGACTTAAAAGGAGCGATATTTGTTCTTCCGTCATATTTATAATTGGAGCTAAAGCTGCAGCTGTTTTTTCTTTATCTACAACATGCTGTGGTCTTTTTTCATCCTTTGTTCTAGAAGAATCTAGATAAGCAATCACAGTATAAGAATTTACTGTTCTAGCTAATGTTTCTCCATCTGCTGAATAAATCGTTCCTCTATTGGCTTTTAATACCTCTTTTTCCGTATTACGATTATCCATGAATGCTTTTAAATCTATACCATCCGTTTTCGGTGCTAAAGCTATCATAGATAATTTTATTATGGCAATCAAAAAAGAAAGAACTAATATACCAAATATTATTTTGCTAACATTGATTGTATGGTTCTTTCTTCTCATATTTCTAACTCCTTGTATTAATCATTAGATACGACAGTTATATTTCCATTTACATATGTAAGTCCATTTTCATCCGCTACATCTTGAATCTTATCAAGAGAAGCTAATTCACTGATTTGCATTTCTAATGATTCATTGATACCTTCTTGTTCTTTGATATCACTCTTCATCTCTTCTAAAGCAATATTACTTTCAGATAGTATAGCTTTAGTATAAACATTACAAACAGGAATTGCAAGTAGTATTGCAGCAAGAACTAGGTAAATAACCTTAATTCCTGTTATTTTTTTACGTTTTTTTACTACTGTTGAACTCATATGATCATATCCTTTCTACGATACGAAGTTTTGCACTTTTACTCCTTGAGTTTTCTTTTATTTCATCTTCACTAGGAAGCATTGGTTTCTTATTAATTAATTTTAATTTTGGTAAATAGGTATCTGGAATATCTGGTAAACCTCTTACTAATTCATCTACTTCACTATTTCTTTTGAAGATATGTTTTACTATTCTATCTTCTAAGGAATGAAATGTTATAACACACATTCTTCCATTTCTATTTAATAGATTAATAGCATCTGGTAGAACACAATCTAGAACAGATAATTCTCTATTTACTTCAATTCTAATTGCTTGAAATATTTGTCTTTCAGGATGTTCTTTATTAAAGTATTTTGCACCAACTGCTTTTTCAATGATTTTAACCAATTCTTTTGTTGTATTAATTTCTTTGTTTAATCTTTCAGAAGCAATTTTTTTAGCAATCACTTTTGACATCTTTTCTTCCCCATATATATAAAATATATTGATTAATTCTTCTATACTATAATAATTTACAACATCTCTTGCAGTTAATTTATCTGATAAATTCATTCTCATATCTAATGGTGCATCTTGCATAAAGGTAAATCCTCTTTTCGGATCATCTATTTGAGGACTAGAAAGTCCTAAATCAAATAAAATACCATCTACTCTTTCAACACCTTGTTCTTTTAATTTATCTTTTAATTCGACAAAATTACTATTGATGATTGTAAAATTGTTACTTATTTTTGCTAATCTCTTTTTAGAATAATCAATTGCTTCCTTATCTTGATCGAAGCAATATAGATGTCCAGTCGTTAATCTTTTTAATATTTCACTACTGTGTCCACCATATCCTAAAGTAGCATCTACATAGATACCATCACTTTTGATATCTAATCCTTCAATTGATTCATTTAGCATTACACTATAATGTTTCATTTAGCCCGCTCCCTTCAAATAGGTTCTCGGCAATATCTTCTATCTTATCTGCATTATCTAAGAAGAATTGATTCCATCCCTCTTCTGACCATATTTCTATGCGGTCGTTTGCGCCGATAACAACGCATTCTTTTGTGATATCGGCGTAACTAACCAATGGGGAGGTAATGTTAACTCGACCTTGACGATCAAGTTCACATTCAGTGGCACCAGAAAAGAAGGATCTGACGAACGTACGGACGTCTTTTTTGGTAAAAGGTAGAGTTTTTATTTTGGCAACTATATTATTCCACTCTGGTTCAGAATATACGTAGAGACATTTCTCTAAACCACGAGTTACTATGAAACGATTTCCAAGTTCCTCACGAAACTTAGCAGGAATTATAAGTCGTCCTTTTTCATCAATATTATGATGATATTCGCCCATGAACATTTTCAAATCCCCCACTTTCCTCCACAATGTACCACTGTCTATAATAATATTACATAAAATATGATAGTTTGTAAACATTTTTTGAAAAGTGTGTTGGTTAAGTTGTGTCAATTTACGTAAATTTGCCCAAATAAAAAAGACTCATACGAGTCTTTCTAATTATTGAATACTATATACTTTTGTTTTCGCTTTAATATATACTATTGCAGAAACAATAAATACTATTATTGGTATTATAGTTAAGAACACTTTAGTATTTGGATTTGCTGGTACAAATGTTGCTTCTATTAATACATTAGCATTTGGCATTGTAAAAGTATAATCCGTAAATGTTACTACATTACCATCAGCATCTGTTACTTTTACTTCACTTAGTACATAGCCTTTATTTGGAGTCACAGTAAATTTAATCGTTTCGCCTCCTGATGCAGTAACTTTTTCAGCAGTAACTGTTCCATTACCATCTGTTTTTGTTTCTATTATGTAAGAGATATTTTCATTTGAAATCGTTACTACTGGACGAATTCCAGCTCTTGGGATTCCTACGCAGTAACTACTTTCAGACGAACAAATTTCTCCGGTTGATGTTACGAAATAAACAGGATTATTTTCACTATTAGTTTCTAAAAAGGCATTAGAAATGGTTTTAGTCCAGTAAGTAGTATTCCATAACCAAGAATAATCATCTGATATGTATTCTTTTAAATCTCCTAAATTATAATAACCATTATAATCCTCCCCCTCAATATAAGATGTTTCATCATATATATTAGTCCACCAAGAAGATAAAGGTAATTTTTTATTAGATATTTTATATGCTAATTCATTTAATTCTTTCATATTTATCATATCAACATTTAATGTTTCATACCCATTATTATTTAAATTATGGTAATAATCATCTAAATACTTTTTTATTCTTGTATTATCTAGAAAATCAAAATTAATATATCCCTTTAAAAAAACATCAACATCATCTACGTTTATAGAATCAGCCACATAAAAATTGTCAAATAAATTAGTTGTCGCATATATTGGATAATTTGCATTTCCTTTTTCACCCGTAACACCTAGAGCCAATTCGTTTTGTAATGCATACCCCTTTGTATTTTCACTAATTATAGTATATGGATATAATTTATATGTTCTATTATAATAATTATTATTATTTTCTTTATAATCATCACTATATATAAATGTATCTGTTGCTTTTTTTAATCCATATGTATCGTCCCAATGAAGTGGACCTATATAATCTAAATCATATTTTCTTTTTATTAATGATTCCCACGCATTTTCATCTTCCACTTCATTTCCTTCAAAATAATATTTATGAAATGAGCCATAACAATCTGTACATGTTGTATAATATGTGCTATTTATATCTAATACAATCTTATTAAAATTAGCCCCTACATACAAATTGTATTTAGCTAACATTTTGGTATTAGTACCATCATTATCTATGACATAGAAATGTTCTGTACCACAAGCTATTTCACTTCCAATATCTTTACCATTACCTGATACAACTTCACAGTATTCTTTAGCTTCTACTAAAGTTATGCTTAAGAAAAGACAGATAATACCGAATAGTATTTTTTTCATATTATCACCTATTTTCATTATAGCAAAAAAATAAAGTAATTCATATTACTTTATTCTATTAAATAATCTTTTTTGACTTATTATGTATAATAATGTTCCTATTAGCATTAATAATACTAATACAATATATGATATAAATTTTCCTGTTTTGGGATTATCAGGTACAAATGTTGCTTCGATTAGTACATCAGCATTTGGCATTGTAAATGTATAATCCGTAAATGTTACTACATTACCATTAGCATCTGTTACTTTTATCATACTTAATACATATCCTTTATTTGGTGTTATCGTAAATTTAATTACTTCTCCACCATAGGCACGTATTTTTTCTGAAACTACTGTTCCATTTCCATCTGTTTTTGTTTCTATTTTATAATCAATGTCTTCAGCTGAAATGGTAACTACTGGTCTTATACCTGCACCTACTGCTTTTATACATTCAAATGCACTACATAAATCACCTAAAGTGTCTACAAAATAAACGTAATGTGAACTATCGGGAGTTACGGTTCTAGTCCAATAAGTAGTTGAATAGATCCACTCATATCCTTGAGGCAATTGGTCTTTTATGCTCCCCACTTTATATACATATGAATCTCCACCAAGATATGTACTTTCCCAATCCTTTGCATACCACTCTGATAAAGGCAATTCTTCATTAGTAATTTTTTTTACTAAATCATTTATTTCTGATACTGTAATTAAATCTATATTCTTTATATCTACACCAGTATTATTCAATAATGATTTGTAATCATTTAAATAGCTTATTACATTTGAGGAATATGATGAGTCAGGATTTAATTCACCATCAGCAAATCCATCAGCATAATTTGTTCCAAGATTTATAAAATTTGTATATAATACGTGAAACCTTGTTATTCCCATTTCAGGATATTCGGGTTCTCCTGAAACAGTTCCATGTGCTCCAATTGCATAAGTTTCTTGTTTAATTTCTGTCGAAGTAGTTGAAATAGAGTATAAACATTCTACCACGTTTGAACTTACTAGAGAATTTGAGATTGTATATCCATTTTTAGAAGTTACAAGGGAGCTACACTCATTCAAACTAGTTGTCACCTCTAAATATATATCTTCTCCTACATATAAATTGTACTTAGCTAACATTTTAATATCAGTACCATCATTATCTATGACATAGAAATGTTCGTCTCCACAAGCGATTTCATCGCCTATGTTTGAACCAGTACCAGATATTATTGTACATTTTTCAGCATGTACTACACCTGTAAAAAGAAATAAAAATATTAATAAAAATAGTATTTTTTTATTCATAAATATTCCTCTATTCTATAATCAGTATACTATTTCATTTAAGCCTCCACAAGTTATGCTGAAAATAAAATAAAGTAGTTTACACTACTTTATTAAATACATTTTTCTATTCTTTAATAAATATATTGATATTAAAGCTATACCACCAATAACTATTGTTAAGTATAAAGCGAATGTTTTCGTATTAGGATTCTTAGGTACAAATGTTGCTTCGATTAAAACATTAGCGTTTGGCATTGTAAATTTGTAATTAGTAAAAGTAACTGTATTACCATTAGCATCTGTTACTTTTACTTCATTTATTACATAGCCTTTGTTAGGTGTTACTTCAAATGTTATTTCTTCGCCACCATTAGATGTTGATTTAGAAGCTTTTACAGTTCCATTGCCATCTGTTTTAGTTTCTATTATATAAGAGATGTTTTCGTTGGAAATTGTTACTACTGGACGAATTCCAGCACCAAATTTAGCAAATCCTGAGCATCCTCTATTAACGGCACATAAATCTCCTAATGTTGTCATGAAAATATCATAATAATCATAGTCATCATAATATTCGTAACTATGACGTTCAACTAAACTGCTTCCGATCCAGTAAGTTGTTGAATCAATCCAACTAAAATCTTCTGAAATATAATCTTTTATATTTATATGAATTAATTCAGTATCATCTGTTCCTATTTGTTCCCAAAGATCATTTTCAGCTAAATCGATTTTGTTCCCGTCTAAGCCTAATTCTAATTCTTTTCCGCTAGTTTCTTTTATTAGTTTATTAAAGCCCTCTAGTTTGATTAATTCTATTTTTTTAATAGAATACCCGTCATCTTGTAATAATGATTTATATTCATCTAAATAGTCTTGTATTTCAGTATAACGTAAATCACTATTTCCATTTTCATCTATATCATCACCATTAAACTCATTATACTGATTAGTCATATATACTATTCCTATTTGTTGAATAACATATTTATTGTCTTTCATAGTTAAACCGATGGCTTCACTACTTTGTCTTACTTTATCATATTCAAGTTCTTTTTCTGTATGACAATAGTATTTACCTGGCTCACTTAAACTTGGCCATACGGCAACAGCATCATAGGTTTCAGATAAAGACCAACAATAATTATTAGCTTCCCATATATCATCAAAAGTTGGTCCAACTTGATTTATTTCAAGTCCTACATACAAATTGTATTTAGCTAACATTTTGGTATTAGTACCATCATTATCTATGACATAGAAATGTTCGTCTCCACAAGCGATTTCACTTCCAATATCTTTTCCGTTGCCACTAACTACTGTACAGGATTCTTTGGCTTCTACCAAAGTTATGCTTAAGAAAAGACAGATAATACCGAATAGTATTTTTTTCATATTATCACCTACTATATAAATTGTATCATATTTAATAGAAAAAAAGTAAACTTTTATAGTTTACTTTTAATTCATTTTACCTTTGCTTCCTTTAGAACCATTATATGTACTTAAAACATTTGATTCAAATGTTGTAACTTTCTTTTTACTATCTTTGTATTCTTTGATTGCTTTAGTTATTAATTCATCTAGTAATTCTGGATATTTTTTTCCTTTTGGTGTATAGAAGAAGAATGCTAAGCAACCAGGTATTGTATTTGGTTCATTAACATATACTTTTTTATTCTTTTTATCTACTAGGAAGTCAAATCTAGTTACACCACTTAGATCTAAAGCTCTAAATGCTTTTTTGGCATTTTCATAAATTGATTCTTCAATGTCTTTTGGAATATCTGCTGGAATTTTAAATCCTCCCGTTGTAATTTGTCCACCTGTTTTAGGTCCTGATTTTGCTCCTTTTTTACCACCAGATGAACCAAGATATTTATCTTCAAAAGTAAAGAATTCATCGTCAAAGTTCATTTCACCAATTAAAGAGCATTCCATTTCTTCTGGTGTACCTAATACAGCACAGTCTAATTCTTGAAGATTTTCTACCATTTTTTCAACACATATTTTTTGGTCATAAGAAATCGCTTCTTCAATAGCTTCACGTAATTCATCTTGATTTTTAGCTACGTTGATACCAACACTGCTACCAAGTCTAGCTGGTTTAACAATTACTGGATATCCTAGTTTTTCAATATCTTTGATTACTTTATCTTCTTCATTTAGATATTCGTGATCATAAAACCAAGTATAATCTACAATAGGAACTCCACAAGCTCCCATTACTTGTTTTTGAACTATTTTATCTTGACCAAGAGCTGCACCTAACATAGAAGGACCTACATAAGGAATACCAATGGTTTCAAGGTATCCTGATAAGGATCCATCTTCTACACCTTTACCATGAACAATTGGGAATGCAACATCAATTGTATTTACTGGGCCTTTAAATAGACCATTTTTCTTTTGAAGAATAAATGCATCTCCTTTTTTAGTTAATGTTACTTCAGTAGCTATATATCCGATATGTTCCATATCTTTATAGCTAGACATATCTTTTAGTACATCTCCTGTATACCAATTACGATCTTTTCCTATATAAATAGGTACTACTTCATATTTGCTTTCATCCATGAATCCCATAGCTTGAACAGCAGTAATAATACTTACTTCGTGTTCTACAGATTCCCCACCAAATATTACTCCTACTTTAATCATTTTTTTTCACTCCTTATTTTTTCATTAAAAGAATCCGGTAAATCGTTTTCTAATAAAACGTATGTATCTTTTTCTTTTAGTTTTAGCATTAATGGAAACGCATCCATTACGTCATTTAATACATGTATTTTTGTTTTATCGTAGTTTTCACTCATTAAGCCTTCATAAATAGGTTTTGTTTTCTCTTCTCCTATTAAGATTACTTCATCTGTTGAAGAAGCAATTTGCTTACCAAATTCTTTGTTAACTTCGTATTCTTTCTCTCCTACTTCTATCATACCTGGAGTAACAATCATATGTTTTCCTGGCATCATCTTTAATACTTCTAGAGCCATTTTACATCCCATAGGGTTTGAATTATAAGCATCATCTATAATATTAATATCAAAGTATTTGGTCATAGATAATCTATGTTCAATTGGAGCTATTCTTTTTACAGCTTTCTGTAAGTCTGTTATTTTAATACCTAGTTCTTTTCCTAATAGAACTCCTCCTAGTATATTATAGATATTGTTACGTCCTAATAATCTTGTTTCAAAAGAGTATTCTTTTTCATCTCCTCTAAATTTGATTTTAAATTTAGTTCCTTTATAAGATAGTTCAATATCTTTGGCATAGCAATCTACTCTTTTGTTATCAATACCAATCCACATTATTTTACATTGGTTATTGATATGATATGATGTTTGTTTTTCATCATCAGCATTTAAAATACCTATTCCATCTTTAGGTAATGATTCAATAAGTTCAAATTTTGTTTTTTGAATAATTTCTTCTGAACCAAATGTTTCTAAGTGTGCTAAACCTATACGAGTTAAAATACCATATTTTGGATGAACTAAATCACATAGTTCCTTAATTTCTCCTTGTTTACATGCACCCATTTCAGCTATAAAATAGTCGTTATATTTATCTAAATAATTATTAATGGTAATCATTAAACCAAATGGTGTATTATAGTTAGATGGTGTCTTAAATACGTTATATTTAATATTTAAAATATCATAAACAATATTCTTTGTACTTGTTTTTCCATAGGATCCTGTAATACCAATTACATCCATATTCGTCATACTTGCTAATTTATTCTTAGCCATAGTTTCAAAGTGTAGTCCCACGATTTTTTCTACTGGACGATTGATAAAGTTATCTAAAATAAGAACAAAATGATTTAGATAAGCAAGTAATCCTAATAATAAATAATAGATACTTATATTTTTTTCATCAAAGATGATGAATATAATTATGATTGGGATGATATGAATTATATTATTTGTAATCATTAATCTTTTAATTCGAGCTGTATATTTTAAAGGAAGTTTTGCTGTTTCTTTTTTCTTTTTTTCTAAATATGTATATCCTAAGAATACAAAGATAATGATAAATAAGAATGGACTAATCCTATTTAAAGTTTCATTAAAGTATGTAAATAAAAATATTAGAAATAATAGATTTAGATTTATAAAGTTATCTTGAAAATTTCTTAATATCCATTTTATATAACGATATCCTCTATTATATCTATTTTGTTGGAGCATATGATACGCTCTTGTACTTATGATATTGATATATATTAAATATATAATCATGGAAATAATAAATAATGTCATTGGAACACTTCCTAACTAAAGAATGATTTTAGAACATTAATTGTTTGGCCTAGTCTTTCTAAATATGCATAATGGGTATTTCCTTCGTATGTGACTAAACCGCAATTATTGATTAATGTTTCTAATTCTTTACCATCTTCATATGGGACAGCTTCATCAAGTGTACCCCATATTGCTAAGGTAGGACATTTGATTTTATTTAAGCTATCCGTTAAATCTGTATTTATATGTCTTACCAAGATATCTCTCATCATAGGAGATGCATTTTTATAATCTGTAGATCCCATATGTTTTTTCATTTGTTCAGCTACAATACTTAATACTGGTATATTTTTTAATTTTTTAAGTAGTTTTTGTTTTTTCGTAGGTTCTTTATATTTTACTTTATAAGGACTAGCCAATACTACTAATTTACTTACTTTGTATTTGGTAGCATATAACAAACTAAGTTTCCCACCAAAGGAATGTCCTACTAATATAGGATTATTAATTTTTAATTCTTCTAATAAAGAATGGATCATTTCTACATAGTCATCTAATGTCCATATTTCTTTTGGTTCTTCTGAAGAACCAAATCCTGGTAAATCGAAGATAATTAATCTATTCGTCTTAGTAAATGGATTAGCAATTGGTTCCATCATTGCTATATTTTGTCCCCAACCATGTAAGTAAATAATTGCTTGACCATCTTTTTTACCATAGTCTTTATAATTAATATTTATTCCTTTATATTTATACATAGTATCACCTATTTTATCATTATGAAAAAGAAATGCTTTTTACCACTTCTTAACATATATTTTACCACAATCCTTCTATTTTTAAATGATTTTATATTGATTTTACATAAATAAAAAAAAGAATGATAATTCATTCTTTTTATACATTTCTAATTACTATTTCCTCTTTAGATGGCTCTTTTAATTTCATTAATGCCATTTTCATTTCCTCTAAAGTTTTTTCTTGATTCTTAGAAGTTTCTAAAATGAATTGTTCTATTTTTCCTCTGGAATCAATAGATATATACCAGTCTTCTCCTGCTATGCATGTAATTATATCATCATTTTCATTGATACGTACTTTGTCTAAGTTCTCTTTATTTATTGCAGCATTCAAAAGTTTGAAATGATTCATAATATTAAGCGCTTGTCTTTGATGATATACTCTTATTTTGGATCTTATCGGAGTATATTCTGGTACTTTTGTACTTAAATCTATTGGTAATAATTTATTATCTTTGGATGATGTCTTTAATACAATTGCATATTCGCTTACATCTGAATAGAATGTCGGCATTCCTTTTTTAGGATTTTCAATTCCTAGATTGATAGGATACATATTAGATTCTTTCATTGCAAATTCTTCATTAATGACAATGTTTTGAATAGGACTTTCACTGTCTTTCGTCATTTCAATTAATTCCTCAGATACTTTTGTTACGCATTCAATTAAATCTTGATTATCATATTCTTTTGTTTCACTATTTCTTAGTTGATTCATAAAGATTGTATTACCATTTCTAAAGCAAGTTACCCTACTTACGAAATTTCCTGTTTCAGGGTCGTTAAAAATAATATGAAAACCTTTTTTTCCTAATAATGCATATTCAAATAATGATTCTCCAACTCCACCTATACGCATACAAGCATCTGTTCTTTCTCCTAGTGTTAGGTTGATTAAATCTGTAGTATTGCCTACTACTACATTTAATTCTTTTCCATTTTGTAGTTTGTAATTCTTGTCTATTCCTGGAACAGGAATGCTTTTTCTTTCATACATCTTAGGAATATAATCGATTGATGATTGTATTCTTTTTTCTTTGGTTGCACTACTACTATTTAATCCAGGATTTGCTTTGATATAAGAAAAATTTTCTTTTCCAAAAAGTAAAGAGTACTTATAAGAATAGGAATCAAATATACTTGCTTCTTCTAACATTTTAGCTACTGTATATTGTGGTTCTTTATTAGCAGCAATTGCAGAGTCATAGATTCTTTTTTTAATGTAATCATAATTATTAATTAATTCTGCTATGATATTTTCATTAACTTCTATATCTGCTAAAGCTGCTATAGAATCAAATCGTCCTGACCATCCTATGATTCTGTTTATATTTAAAAAATCTAATACTTCATTGAACAATTCCGGATTATGAAATAAATGTTCTTTCAAACTATTTGTATTTATGGACTTCATAATATTTATAACAGAGTTTAGATTTGTAGGTATGATTTCTTTTTTTCTTTCATAATGTTCATGATATCCAACGATTATATTATTACGTAATGTTTTATCAAAGATATCTGTTAATATTGGAATTAACTTTTTTTCTTCTTTTTCTAATATAATTGTTTTTGGATATCTTTTAAAATTTATTATTTTATTTAATAATTCTGTATTATTTATTAGTTGCATTTCTCTTTCATTATAAAAGTATGGATTATTATCACTTACACGATAGATAGTATTTACTATTTCCTCATTACTCATTTCTTTTAATATTAATGATTCTAAGGCTTTATCTGTTAAGCTCATATCATACAAATCATTCTGGTATTCTTCCGAAATAGTTTGATAATATTCTATTCTTTTTATTTCGATGAATTCTTTTACAAATGGTCTTAGTTCATCATTTATACTTGCTTTATCATCCGTTTTTAGTTTTTGATAAAAGTATATTAGTTGTTCTCTAGTCATCGCACCTGCTAAATGCATGGTAGTTAACATATCTCTTGCTGTAACAAAGTCACCATTTTTTATAGCTTCTCCTAGCGTAGAACCATACTCAATATAGGTTTTTTCTTTTATTCTAAACATCCTTTGAATAATAGAATTCATAGCAGCATTTTGAGCAACATGATTTACTGTTATGTTATTTGTATTAATGATTTTCATATAATTAGCAAAATCTTCGTCATTTAAGTTGATGGCATGCATTATATTAGGGTTTTCTAAACTATTTAGTAATGAACATCCCACTACTTCTAATAAACTGATTAAATGCTGAAGATTTAATTTATATATATTTGCATATACCTCTGCAATATATTTGTATTCTGGTTCGTAATTTGGAAGGTTATCTACATGTTCTAAAATTGATGGTATAAATCTTTTGTCAACTTTTTTTAAACATTCAAATAAAGCTTTTGGGTTTTTAATACGATGAATGATTTTTAACTTTTCTTTATCATTTACTTTATCAAATATCTCTAATCGTTGTTTCATAGTTAAATTAATACTTTGAATAGCTTCTATCATGTATTTAGGTGATTTTATTTTTTTAAATAAAACTTCGCTTGTTTCTCTATCTTTTGATGTTTGTAAACACTTTACTGCATTTTTTTCTTTTTGAATTCTTGATGCTAATTCTCTTTTTATTGTATCGTATTTATTTAGATGAATACTTCCTTCAAAAAAGCATACTATTGCATGATCTGATTTTAATAAAGAGGAATACTTTCTTACTTTTTCTAGATCTTTAAAAGATAAGATGATATCTACCTTTTCGGATGAAGTTAATGTATGAAAGTATTTATTTAAATAATATTCTTTTTTCTCATCACTTTTTAAAAAACTTATAATTGTACTTTTTGCAAATGACAGAGGTTGAATAAATGCTTCTTTATTTTCGTCTTTTTTTAAAGATTTAATAACATCAAACCTATCACTTCTGAAGACATACTTTAAAGCATCCAATTTATATGAATCGTCGTTAAATGTTTGAACTATTCTAGTATATTCTTCTTTTTTAACGTATTTTAACATATACCTTTTCTTTATTTCATCATCATCCATTTTAGATATTACAATTTTTACATAATTACTTGGTATTAATTTATCATCTAATAATTGTGCTATGTACTTAGCATTTGTTAATTTATAAACAACGTCTGTAATATCTATTTCTGGATTATAACATAATTCAAATAATTGATCTTGAGTCAAATAGGCACTAAGTAAATCTAATTTATATAATAAAACTCCTTGTTCATCATATCTTTTCTTTCTGGTTGCAAGGTCATATGCTTCATCATTTGATAATAATGATATTTTTAGTTCTTCACATTTCCATTGAAAATCTTGATATAGTTCAATATGATTATTATATAAAATACGAACTCTTTCTTCGTATGAAAAATTTTCAAATAAATCTTTTTGAGTGAAAGATATTTTTTTCATAAATTCATTTATTTTATCTTCCATATTTATCACCTATTCTATATTATTATATCATATATACTATTAAAAAAAGGACTATTTTGTTGGTCCTTCTTTTTCATATCCTTTTTTGATTGGTCTAATAAATCTAGCAATATCTTGATCAATTTCTGTTGATTTATAGTTATCAGGTTCAAAATAAACATTATCATTTAATTTTATTTCATCCATTATTTCGTGGTTGATGATTAAATAATCTTTTCCATCAATTCCTTTGATGAATCCATTAAAGCCGTTAAAGGCAACTACTTTTCCAAATTGTTTCATTTTATCCTCCTATGCAACAAGTTTCATTGCGTCTTCATCTGTGAGAGATTCTAGTCTATTTTTATATGTTTCTAATACCATTCTCATCTCTTCAGTTGCTAAAGCTTTATTCCTTGTTCCTCTCATTATAAATTGTTCAACATTCCCTTTTCTATCAATAGAAATATACCAATCTTCTCCTGCTATACATGTTTTAATATTTTCGTTTGGTTGGACATTAATAACATCTAGTTCAATTCCTAATATTACCCCATCTAATAATTTATAATGTAATACTTGATCTTGAGCTTGTTTCCCGTGATATACTTTTATTTTTGTACGACATGGGCTATATTTAGGAACTGGAGCAGATAAATCTATTGGAACTAATTTTTTGTCTGGTCTACTAGATGATAAAACAACTCCATAATCCGTTACATCTGAATAAACTGTTTTGTCATCTAAATCTTTTAGTTCTTCTAAACTAAAATAAGATGTAATCTTAGATGATTCTGTTACATCTACTCCTAAAGGAACAGATTTCATCTTACTATTTTCCATGCCATATCTATCATTAATGATGACATTATCAATTGGACTCGTACTATCTTTTGTTGATGTAATTAAATCGTCTGCTAATTGTTTTATTATTCCTATTAATTCTTCATCTGTATATTCAGGTAATACACTGTGTCTTAATTGGTTAAACACAACGGTATTTCCGCTTCTAAAACATGATAATCTACTTATAAATTCTCCTGTTTCAGGATGATATAAAATGATATGAAAGCCTTTGTTATCTAATAAAGCATATCTAAATAACCTGTCTCCTGCAGAACCAAGTCTCATACAAGCATCTGTTCTTTCTCCAAGAGTTAAGTTTATTAAATCGGTTGTATTTCCTAATACAACATGAACTTTTTTATTCGTTTCTGTTTCATAGTTTTTATCAATGCTTGGAACTGGTATTGCTTCTTTTTTATACATTTCTTTAATTAATGCAACAGATTTTGATATTCTTTGTTCTTTGGTCCATGATCCTTTATATTTACCAGTATTTGCTTTTATCCTACGGAAATTTTCTTTTCCAAATAATAGAGTAAATTTTTGTGAATAAGTATCATAAATACTTGCTTCATCCATAATTTTTATAAGAGTTGGTACAAATGGCCTTTTTTCTTTTTCTGCTTGTTTTTTTAAGGATTGAATAATTAATGGATAGTTGTTTATTAATTCTGCAATACTATCCATTGTAAATGATAGGTCTGCAGCTGTTGCTAGCTCTTCAAATCTATCACACCACCCTAGTATTTTATATTTTTTAATAAAATCTATTAATTCTTGTAATGCCTCTTCATCTTTAAATAAGGTGTTTTTTATTTGTTCAACTTTTATAGAAGTTAGAATACCTACCAAGTTTTTTTCTTTTGTTTTGGTTATTTCGTATTTGATAGGAAGATTCGGTATAATAGGATCTTTTACGCTTCTATCAACTGTTTTCTCTAAAATAGAAGTAAATGTTTTATTGTATTGTTTAATATATTCTATGTATTCTTTATGTTCTTGTGGGTTCTTATTAAATAAAATGATTCCGCGTAATACTTCTTTGTTGTTAATTAATTTTATTTCTTCTTTTGTAAAGATTTCTGGCTCATCCTCAACTTTATACTCTAAATCATTGATAATCCCCCATATCTTTACTGTTTTTAGATAATATTTAAAATAAGCATTTTTTTCGTAAGTAGCTATGGATGTTTTTCTTCTAGCAGTCGGCATTTCTTGTCCTAAGTATTCGTTTTTTTTGAAAACTATAAATTTATGAGCCATCTCTCTCATTTTATTTTTCATATCTTCATTATTATTTTTAAGTCCTTGAATCAATTCATCTTTTGTAATATGAAAATCTTCAATATGAATAACTTCTAACATATTATCTATTAATAATTCCAATTTACTAAAATCATTTGTTTTTATTCCTAAAACAAGAGCATTTTCTAATATTGTTGAGTATTGAATAATTCTTTTATTATTTAAATCAAATTTCTTTTGTATTAAAGCATTTAATATTGCATTATGAGCACTTTCCGTTAATTCAAAACTTTCCGGATTAAAAATTTTAATGAATTTTTCGAAATTATCATTTTCTAAATTGATAATGTCTTGAATATTATTATTTCCTAAACTAGAAATTAGAGACATGTCTGTTATTTTTAATAATGTTATTAAATGATCTAAATCAAGTGAATATTTTTTTGCATATAATTCTACTATTTCTTTGTATTTATCTTGATACTCAGGAAAGTTCTCTATATGATCTATTATTTTGAATATTTTATTTTTATCTTTTAATCTAGAAAGAATATTAAATATTATTTCAGGATTAAGTCTCATTGCAGCTCTTGTTTGAAAAATCAATTCTATAATTCTATCATTACCAGCTACTAATAATTGATTTATATCAGTTGCAGTTAATCTATTGGAAGATATAACTTCTCTGATGTATTTTTCATTTCGTAATCTTTTTATTAAAGTATATCTCGTAATTTTGTCAGATAAATATTCTAATGCCTGTACAATGTTTTTTTCTTTTTTTAATCTTTGAGCCATTCTATTACAAATAGGAATTAATTCTTCATCATTACAATTTGAATCAATAAAACTTAGTATAGCAGATTCTGATGTAATTGTTTGGCAATGTTTTTTAACTAATTCTATACTTTCAAAAGAAGAAATTATTTCTGAACGTTCTACGCCAGTAAAAATATGAAAATATTTATTTAGATAATATTCCTTTTTTTGATCAGATTCAAGGCTTGCAATAATAGCAGTTCTATTTACTTTATATAGGTGAATGTAACGTTCTTTTATTTCATCAGATTTTATCTGAGTTATTACATATAATCTATACCCGAATGGTACTAAATGCATATATTTTACTTTGTCTTCGTCATTTTCTAAGTTTTCGATGATATCAGCATACTGATCTCTTTTTAGATATTTTTTCATCATTTTAATTTTTAATTCAACATTTGTAATTTTTTGAATAATATTTTCATATCTGTATCTCGCATCATCATCATGTTGCATGTCCATTTTTTCAAGAATTTCTAGAATAATATCATCATCATCTAGTTCTGAGCATATATCTAATGCAAGTGTATCGAAATTCTCTTTGTCTTTTATTAAAGCATATAAATCTTCAGAAAACATGTATCTTTTTAGGATATAAATCAATTCCTCTAGTTGGTTTTCATCTTGTTGTTGTATAAATTCCAAAGCCTCTTTTGATGTTAAAAGTATCCATTCTTCTTCATTACTTTTTTCTATAAAATCATAAATATAGGAACTTTCTTCCATGGAATTTAAATCATACACACTAGTTCCTGCTGCAAGTATTTGTCTTTCTTCTAAAGTAAATGTGTTCATTATATCATCTGTTGTAACTTCTTCTTGAGATAGTATTCTCTTTATTTTTTCTATCATTATATGATCACCTACTATATTATTTATTTTACCATTTTTATAGCAATAAAAAAAGAGCTTTCTTAAGCTCTACTTGAGTATTTTCCATCGATTGTAGATACAATGATTCTTTCTCCTTGAGTAATAAATAATGGAACTTTAACAACATATCCATTTTCTAGAGTAGCATCTTTTTGAGCATTATTTGTTGTATTACCTTTAACAGCATCTGTAGTTTCTACTACTTCATACTCTATTTTTTCTGGTAATGTACAACCAATAATTTCTCCTTGATAGAAATCTAATTGAACTTCTAGGTTTTCTTTTAAGAATTTTTCTTCTTCTGCTATTTTTTCTCCTGGAACTTCGATTTGTTCATATGTTTCACTATCCATAAATACATAACCTGTACCACTATTATAGATATAAGTCATTTTCTTTTTATCTACATGGGCTTTTTCAACTTTTACACTACTATTAATAGTTTCTTCAATATTAGCTCCTGTTTTTAAGTTACGCATTTTAACCTTCATGAAGGCAGCTCCCTTACCAGGTTTTACATGTTGAAAACTTTGTACTAAGTATAGTTTTCCATCATAAATGATAGTCATTCCATTTTTTATATCATTAATATTAATTAAGCCATTCATTATTACACCTTCTTAAACTATTTCTTTTCTTTATGAACAGTTGATTTATTACACCATTTGCAGAATTTTTTTAATTCTAACTTTTCAGTTGTATTCTTTTTATTTTTAACTGTAACATAGTTTTCATGTTTGCATTCTGTACAAACTAAGGTAATGTTAGGTCTTGTTTCATTTTTTGCCATAGTACTGCCCTCCTTTTTAAGTCGTTAATATTGTACCATACTTTTTTGTTTTTTCAAATATTATTCTCATTTTAAGCTTCAAAGATTAATTTTGTTACCTCTTTTGCTATATAACGATTGGTTGGTGCTATATAATTATCTTTGCCATCATTATATGCTAGATTAGGAGAAATAATAACTATAGAGTATTTAGGATTATCATATGGTGCAAACATCGCATAGGATTGATTTACTGTCATAACGTTTTTAGAATATACTATTTCACTTGTACCAGTTTTACCTGCTGGTTTGTATTTTAAATCTGTATATCCTGCTCCAGTACCAATCATCACTTGTTTAAAACCTTCTATGATTCTATCAAATCGGTTATTTTCTACTTTATTTAGTAATTGTTTTGGATATTCATATAGAACCTGATCTTTTTTTTGTACTTTTAGTAAATAATGTAGTGCATAACGATTTCCAGAAGTAGCTATGGTATTGATATAATTAGTTAATTGTAATGGTGTATAGGTATCATACTGACCAATGCTTAGATTTAATAATAAATCTGGAGCATAATTATTTCCACGAATTCCTAAAGACTCATTTTCTAAATCAATACCAGTAGATGAACCTAAACCAAATTGTTCGAAGGTGTTTCTATATAAATCAAAATTTTCTTTGGTTGTATTTAGTTTCATATTATTTTTGTATTTATTATTTGTAGATTTAATTGCTGTAATAAACTGATAATAGTTACTAGAAGTTTTTAAAGCAGTTACATCATCTATATATCCTAATTTTTTATGAGAACATTTCATAGGAACTTGATAGAGTTTTACACAAGAATCGTTTATTTTCTTTCCAACATCTATTAAATTATTCTGATATCCTACGGTATGAGATGCTCCTTTTATAATCGAACCTACTGTAAAAGATGATAACAATATATCTTTGGATACATCTATATAATTGTCGTTTATTTTGGATAAACCAGTACTTGCAATTATTTCTCCAGTATTGGGATCACTTACAATGACATATGAACGATTATAGTATTTGGTGTTCTTATATTTTTCAGATTTATCAATATTATTTCTTAATATTTCATTTATTTTTTGCTGAAGAATGATATCTAACGAAAGATAGATATCATTTCCTTGTTTTGGTGAACTTAATAAAGTTAAAGAATTATCATTATTTACTAGATATTTTGCTTTTTCTCCACGAAGATAGGAATCGTATTGTTTTTCTAAGTAACTTAATCCTACCTCATCATTTAAAGAATATCCTTGATTTAAATAGTAATCTTTGTTTTCTTCTGTAATTTTTCCTACCGTTCCATATAGTTCATTAAAAGTATCATAATTATATTTTCTTTGATATGTCTGTTCACATAATAATCCACTAATATTTTTTTCATTAATCTTTGCACATATTTCATCACTGACGTTTTCTTGAATAGTTTTTAAATCATAATAATATCCATCTTCTAGCATGTAATAAAGACGAATTTGTTTTTGTTCGTCTTCTGTATAATTTAATTCAATCCTACTTTTCTTTAGATTTTCAATCTCTTTTAAAGATATTTTTCGACGATTATATAAATCTTTTTCTTCTTCGGTTAATAAATTGTCTGTATCATTTGTTTCTATATAATAATCCAATTGTTTTTCTATACTAGCTGGTTCTACATCGATAAGTTCTAACAATTCTATTACAATATCCATTGTTTTATTATTCTTTTGTTTATGGTATGTAATTACATTTATCGATTCATTATCAACGAGTACTATTCCATTTCTATCTAGAATACGACCTCTTGGAGCTTTTAATCCATAAACAATTTTATTTGTTCTTTTTAAGAACTCTTCATAATAGTATTCATGTTTCTGATAGTATATATCAACATAACGATACGTTGTAATAAAAGTTAAAAGAAGAATGATACCATAGTATATTTTTTTCATTCTATCACCTATTTTTAGTATTGAATGAAATCTTAGAATCATACAATTATAATGGTGATAAAATGATTGAAAAATATATTGAAAGAATGTCTATTTATGATTTTGAAAAATTATGTATGAAGAAAGATATTTATTTATCTAGAGAAGAGTTACAATTCTCATATTCTTTTATTAAAGAACATTATAAAGATATTTTAAATAATGGTAAATTAGATATTACTCCTTATGAATCGAAGTTTACTAAAGAACATTACCAACAAATTCAAAATCTAATAAAAGAGTATCAAGATAAAATAAATAAGTATTTAAAAAAGTAGTGACTTCACTACTTTAAGTATTTTTTTATTTCTTTCTTTAATTTTGTATAGTCATTAGATCCTAAGTCATAGATTTCTTGAAGTTTATTAGGATCTTTTTCTAATCTACCTATTTTTATTAATCTAGATGGCCTTATTACAATGATCTTTTTTTCTTTTTCAAGTTTTTCTATATAATCTAAAGTATCATTATATCTTGAATATCTTGTATTAATAGATTCTACTAACTTTGGATATTTTTTATAGAATAGTTTTGGAAGAAGTTGATTACTTTTCTTTTTACGATACTCTATTGGTCTAGTTAATACAACTATTATTCTATCATAGCCTTCATCTAATGCTTTTTGAATTGGAATTGCATCACTTAAACCACCATCTAGATATAATTCATCATTGATTTGTACTGGTTTCGATACAAAAGGTAAAGCACTGGATGCTCTTAATTCTTCTATTTGAACGGAACAATTGATAATTTTTTTATACTCAGGTTTTCCAGTTTTAATATTTGTTAAAACAGCATAAAATGAAGTTTTACTTTTAGAATATGTTTCTTCATCAAAAATATCTAATTTAAAGGGAACTTCATAATATGCAAATTCTTTGTTGATAAAATTACCTGTTGTTAGGAATGAATAAAAACTCATGTATCTTTTATCGTTTACATATTTTTTATTATAACGAAGTACTCTTCCTTTTTGTTTGGATAAATAATTTACTCCAAATACAGCTCCTGCAGATACTCCATAGATGGAATCAAATTTTATTTTATCATCTAACATGGTATCTAAAACACCTGCAGTATAAAGGCCTCTCATACCCCCGCCTTCTAGTATAAGTGCTTTTTTCATATAATCACTTCCATCCTTATCATAACATATTGTATAAAAGTTAAATGATTAAAATTTATTATTTTTTTTGATTATGAATATCCTTTTTTATTTGTTCTATTCTTTTTAATTCTTCAGCGATTGCTTTTTCTTTTCCAAAATTCGATGGATGATAATATTTCGTACCAACTAATTCATCTGGTAAGCATTGCATATCTGTAATCTTTTGTTCATAATTTTGAGAATACTCATATCCTTTTCCATAACCAATATCACTCATTAGTTTTGTTTCTGCATTCCTTAGATTTAATGGTACACCTACATTTGCCGTTCTTTTAGCATCTTTTTTCGCTGATTCATAAGCAATATATAAAGCATTGGATTTAGGAGATACACTTAAGTAAACTACAGCTTCTGAAAGGTTTACAGTACATTCTGGCATTCCTATATAATGGGCGGCTTCGTAGGCACTTGTTGCAATTGTTAAAGCTTGTGGATTAGCAAGACCTATATCTTCTGATGCAAAACGAATAAGACGTCTTGCAACATATAATGGATCTTCTCCCGCTTCCAACATTCTAGCTAAGTAATAAATAGCTGCATCTGGATCACTATTACGCATCGATTTGTGTAATGCTGAAATTAAATTATAATGTTCTTCACCTTTTTTATCATAGATAAACATTTTACTTTTTAAAAATGATTCTAATCCTTTTTTATTAATAACTTTTTTATTTTTACTAATCTTTGTAATATTTAAAATACTTTCTAAGGTATTCAGTGCAGAACGAGCATCTCCATTACTTAGATTTGCTAGTATATCAAGACTATCTTCATCTATTATAATTTGAACTTTATTATTTTCATTTTCTAGCTTTATTGCTCTTTTAATAATATTGATGATATTCTCTTTCGTTAAGGTATTAAGTACATATACTTTGCATCGAGACAATAAAGCGGAGTTAACTTCAAAGGATGGGTTTTCTGTAGTAGCACCAATTAGAATAATCATTCCACTTTCAACATATGGTAAAAAGGCATCTTGTTGAGCTTTATTAAAACGATGAATTTCATCAACAAATAGAATTGTTTTTTTACCATTTGCTTTATTAAATTCAGCTTCATCTATAATCGCTTTAATATCTTTAACCCCTGATGTTACAGCACTTAGTTCTTTAAAGATAGAATCTGTTTTTTTGGCTATTATCTTAGCTAATGTAGTTTTTCCTACTCCGGGAGGACCCCAGAAAATCATAGAAGAGATATTATCACTATTTATCATTTGATAGAGGGGACTATCTTTCCCTACGATATCTTCTTGACCTACAAACTCTTCTAGAGTTGTTGGTCTTAGTTTATCTGCTAATGGTTTATAGATTGCATTTTCTTCTATATCAAATAAATCTCTCATATATACCACCTGGGTTTATTATATTATCAAAACATTTGTTTGTAAATAAAAAGAACTATTTCTAGTTCTTATTTCATATATTCATCTCTTATTTTTTCTCTAAAATCAGGATCATATTTTTTATTACGAATCATATTGATTTCATATTTATATGGAGGATATAATCTTTCTTTATCATCATCGGTATTTCCAATATATGGAGTTTCTAATATTTTAGGTATGTTATCCAGTTTAGGATGATATATAACATTCATTAGGTTATCAAAACCTATATTACCTACTCCAATATTAGCATGTCTATCTTTATGAGAACCTAATTCATTTTTAGAATCATTGATATGTAGACATCCTATTTTATCGATACCTATTTTTTCATCAAATTCTTTTAGATAAGCATCAAAATCATTTAAGTCATAACCACCATCAAAGATATGACATGTATCCACACATACTCCTATTTGATCTTTTTTATTAACATTATTAATTAGGTAAGCTATTTCATCAATAGTACGACCTAATTCAGAACCTTTACCTGCCATTGTTTCTAGTAATATTTTACAATGAGTAGTTCCATCTAGGATTATGTTTAATGCTGTTGCTATATTTAGTAATCCTTCACTTGGTTCAATACCAACAGCATTTCCTGGATGTAAAACCATTTTATTAACATGCATTTCATCACATCTTTTAAGTTCATTACGAATGAAATTGATACTAAATTCATACTTAGATTCATCACTACGATTTCCTAAATTAACAATGTATGGAGCATGACAAATAACATCTTCTATATTAATGTTATTCTCTTTTATATAATCTAAAGCTTCATTTGTTATTTTTTCATCTATATCTTTTCTTATGGTATTTGTTGGAGCTCCGGTATAAAACATAAAAGTATTAGAGCCATAACTTACTGCTTCTTTAGCAGCACCTAGTAATTGGTCTTTTCCAAAGGATACATGACTTCCTATTATTAACATATTATCACTCCTCTATATTGTTAATTTTTTTATATTCTTTTTTAAATAATTCATAATCACTTAGATAGTAATTTAAATCGCTTAAGAATTTTTTGTATTCTAAATCTTCGAAATACATCTTTTCTTTAGCATATCCTTTATTACCAAATTTAGATACTAAATGATCATAGGAATCTTTTATTATTTTTTCCATATTACGATCTGGATTATTTCTTAAACGATAGGCATATGTTCTTTTAAATGGTGCATCTAGAATAGTATTTCTATCAGCAGATGATACTATTTTACCATAGATAGTTCTTGGTTCAGATTCATTAGATGCTCTGTGATCAGCAACTGCATCACTCATTATATTTATTTCTTCTTCGGTAAAGAACTTTCTTAATTTTTTATCATCTTTTAAATATTTAGCAGAATCTATTTCATGAGTTTTAGGATTTATATGATGAGTAATATCATGATATGCTGCAATGGTATAAACCATATCTAAGTTAATATTTTTTACTTCTTTAGCAAAATTTAAGCTTCTTCTAATAACATATTCAATATGATCTATTCTATGTCCTTCATCATTCTTTTCATATTCTGGTAGAATATTATTTTCTATATATTTTTTTAATTCTTCGTTGATCATAAATACACCTCAAGTATTATTTTAACATAAATGAGTTTATTACACATGATTTTTTAAGTCAAATTCCTTATTTTCAGATATATTTTTTATTCAAAAAACGAATTTAATTTTGGAGTGATTTTTTTCTTGATTACAGATGTTTTTTCATGATATATTAACCCTCGGAACATTTAATAGTTGGGTGCTGCCTTACTTCTTATGAAGGGAGGCGATAATATGACTAAGAAAGATTCTTTAATCTCTTCTTTGATTACTATCATTATCCTTTTACTATTATTACTATTTATAGTTTTAATATAAAAGAAAAGCACCTGACATATTCTAGTTAGGTGCACCCAAAACCAAGGTAACACCCAACACGGAATATTAAGTGTTCCTTTTTTATTGTATGAAGTTTCCTTCATCTATATTCATTATAACATAAAAATTATAAATAAACTATTTGTCTTCTTCTAATATAATATTTTTTAACATTTCAGATGTTTCTTCAACACCTAGTTTATCAACGTTAATAGCTAAGTCATAGTTATCTAGTGAATTCCAAACTCTACCAGTAAATTGATTATAATGTTTCGCTCTTTGTTTGTTTATTTTATTTATAACTTTTTCAGCATTATTTTTATCTAAGTTATAGTATTTTACTGCTCTATTAACTTTTGATTCCATATCTGAGTATAAGAATACTCTTATAAGATGTTTTCTTTCTCTTAAGATGTAATCGGCACATCTACCAACTATAATACATGGTGCTTGTTTTGATATTTTTTCTATTACTTTCGCTTCTGCTGCAAATAGGTTATCATCATTAGAATAATAAACGCTTGATTTCGTACTTTGTTCTTCTTTTAATTCAACATATTTTTTAGAATAACCATTTTCTTCTGCTGTTAAGTTAATTATTTCTTTATCATAGAATTTTATACCTAGCTTTTTAGCTAGTAATTCACCTACAAAATGTCCACCTGAACCATATTCACGAGATATGGTAATAACAACTGGATTTTTAAGTAATGTATTATCATATGTAATTTCATTATCAGATACTTCTATTTGTTCTTCAAATGATTCCATTTTCTTAAATTCTAGTTTTAGTAAGATAATTGCTACTATAAATGAAAGAACATCTGCTATTACAGCACTCCATAACATTGTTACTACACTATGAGATATAGTTGCAATGATAATAATAGCTGGTACGAAGAAGATTACATCTCTTGATAATGCTAATAATGTAGATTTAAAACTAGAGCCCATGGATTGTAATAGAATGGAAGTTGATTTAATAAAACATGTTAATATGATTCCTCCTAAGAAGATATTTAAACAATATTTAGCATATTCCATGTATTCAATTGGATTATCACTACCAAAGATATTAATAATGTATGTTGGGAAGAATTCAAATAATATAAAAGCAATGAAACCAATAATTAAGTTTGTTATTAAAATATATTTAATAGTTTCTTTAACTCTTTTCGTATTCCCTGCTCCCATGTTATAACCGATTATTGGCATTCCACCAAGTGATACTCCAATTACTATAGATACAACGATACCAAATACTTTCATACATATACCAATAACTGCAAGTGGTGTTACTACTCCAAATGGAGTATTGGTAGATGATAATGTATTATAGCCATATTTACTTACTAAGTTATTAGCAACTGCTATGATAATTACAATAGCAAGTTGAGTAATTAAAGATGCTAATCCTAAACTTATTATTTGTTTACAAATACTTTTATCTAGTTTTAGAGATTCTTTTTTTACTTTAAACATCTTAGGTCTTTTTAAGTAATATATACTTACTAAGAATGTTAGTATTTGACCTATTATTGTAGCAATGGCTGCTCCTTTAACACTTAGTTTAAAAACAAAGATAAAGATAGGATCTAAGATAATATTAGATATAGCTCCTATGATTGTTGCAAACATAGCATATCTAGGACTACCATCATTACGAATAGAAGCATTCATTCCTTGACCTATTATATAAAATGGTAAACCATAACATATTATTCTTAAGTAATCTTTAGCATACCCGTAACATTCTACTTCATTAGGATTCCCTCCAAATATAGCTAGTATTTGCTTATTGAATATTAAACCTATTAAAGTTAAAATAATAGAGATAAACACTAATAATACTAATCCATTACCAATACTTTTACTTGCTTTTTCTTTGTCTTTAGCTCCTTCTGATAAAGAGAATAATGCTGCTGCTCCATCACCTATTAATAAGGCAAAAGCAAGTGAAATAACAGTAAACGGATAAACAATATTAGTTGCAGCATTACCAAATGCTCCAGCACTACTCCATCCTATAAAGATTTGATCAACAATATTATATAAAGCTGCTACTATCATACTTATTACACATGGTATAGCAAATCTTTTTATTAGTTTACTTATTTTTTCTTTTCCTAAATCTAGTTCTTTTTTCATATTTTTCCTCCTTTTTAAGCCAAAAAGAAAACGTAAATCCATATATCTGGACTTACGTTTTTAATCTGCTCGACTTGAAAAGTATAACACTTTTTTTAAATTTGTGTAAGTTTTTTTTAATCTATTTTTTCATTAATACAAGGAGCTTCATATCTTTTGGTTTTATCTCCATTTCCTGTTCCACCTTTATCAGATGTTGTTCCAGTAAAAGAGGTTCTTACTTTTGTACTAAAAGAATCGTTATTATATTTTGATATTCCATTATTTAATTCTAAATCATTTATTTTAGATGAGTCATAACCATCAATTACATATTTTTTATTAGTATACCAAATTGTATAATGATAGGAATGATTATTATCTTCTTCAATAACTACATATCCGTCAGAATCTTCATAATCTTTTTCAGAATATCCGTTTTCGTATAATCCTGTTAATGTTATGCACATTCCTTTAGAGATACCATCTTCTCCTTCTACAATATATTCTGTTTTGTTTGCTATAGAGAATGCAGCATAGGCGTTTTTAGATGCAGATATGATACTACTTGCATCTTTCTTAATACTGGATACATTTTGCTTTCTAGTTGTAATAGAAACCACTGTAATTGCTGATACAATTACTAATGCTACCATTACGACCATTAATATTATTTCTATACTGGAAAACGTTAATTTTTCTTCTGTTTTATTTTTCATTTACATCATCTTTTCTATTTTCTATAACTATTTTATTATAAATAAGCAGAAATTACAAGATAGGTCCTTACTTTATTGTATCTATGATACTACTGATTGTTTCAACAGAATCGATTGTTTTACTTATTTTATCAGATATTCTTAAGTGATAGGTATCTTTAAAGTATTCAATTATTTTTTTATAGTTTTCTGGATGACGAATTAATTCTTTAATCAAATATGAATTTTCTTTTAAATATTCATAATATTTATCTTGTTTTAGTTGTTCGATGATATGTCTCATTCATCACCAAAGAATTTGTTTAATGGTTGTTTAATACTTGGTTTAATTGACGTTTCTACTTCTTCTGCTTTTTTCGCTGTTAGTTCACTAAAAATATCTAAGGCTTTTTGAGCATTGGTTATATGTTCTTGTAAAACATCTGGATCAAATTTTTCCATAAAATCTGAAATCTTATTTGTCTTTTTTTTATATTTGTTCCAGACTTCATTGTTTTCACCATATAAATCATATAATTCATAAAATTTCTGCCATGTCATTTCATTTTTATCAACATAGTCTGCTAGTTCTGGTCTATTTTTTACAAAATTTTTGAAGTCTTCTTTAGACATAAAAAATCACCTATTAAATGATATGTTTAATAAGTGATTTTTTTTACTATAATTTAAAATCATCTATGAAATTATCAATTGTAATTTCTTCTACTTTTTCTTCCTTAGGTTCTTCTTTCACTGGCTCCGATTTGGAATTATTTGTTTCTTCCATTTTTCTTTCCACCAGTTCAGCTACAACAAAGGATACTTCTATTTTCTTTTTAGAAATTGAACTTCCTGTTGATGCTAAATCCATAATTGGAAGATCAGCCGCTTTGATACCTTTGAATTCTCCATCTATTTTTAATCCTATGATAGCTTTTGTATCAATGGATACGGCATTTGTTACTTCATAGTTAGTAGATTTAACTTTCTTGATTATTGTAGCTCCTTTTTTACCTCTACTCATTGTTTCTAATTCAGAAATCTTAACACGTTTAGAAGTGTTTTTATTTGTGAATATTGCAATGTATTCATCTGTTGGTTTTGGAGATAAACATGCTACTACTTTATCATCTTTAACACTGATTCCTTTAACACCAGAAGCTTTAGCTCCTACTAATGATATTTCACTAGAATCAATATTTATGTAGCGACCAGTTTCCGTAATGAAGATTGCTCTTCCATTATCTTTAACTACAGATACTACTTCATCATCATCTTTCAGTTTCATAGCATTAACTGGTTTCGTCCAACGACTTACAATTAAATCTTCTAATTTAGTACGTTTAGTAATACCACCTTTAGTAGTTAAGATAATATTATCATCTTTATTATCTAAAATCATAGCTGATATAACTTGTTCATCAGCACTTAACGGAATAATGTTACTAATGTGTTTACCTAATTCTTTCCATTTTGTCTCTAATATTTCATGAACTGGTACAAATAGGTAATGACCTTGATTTGTAAACATTAATAATTTATCTAATGTTGTAGTACTATAGAATCCTCTTATGAAGTCACCTGGTTTTAGAACTGTTGGTTCTCCATTAGAACTTACATATGATTTTAATGGTATACGTTTTACGTAACCATCATTTGTAGCAACAACAATAACATTTTCTTTTGGAATTAAATCTGTTGTATCTAGTTTGATTTCTGTTACTTCATCTCTTATTTCAGTACGACGAGGTGTTGCAAATTCTTTTTTAACAATCTTTAATTCAGTTTTCATAACATGTTTTAATGCTTCTTCATTATTTAGAATTTGCGTCCAAATATTAATTTTGTTTTCTAAATCTTTCATTTCGTTTTCAATGTCAACTATATCTGTATTAGTTAAACGATATAATTGTAATTCAACAATGGCTTTTGCTTGTTCTGGAGTAAATTCAAACTTTTCTACTAAGTTATCAATAGCGTTAGATTTATTTTTAGATGCTCTGATTACAGCAATTACTTCATCTAAGATAGATATTGCTTTTATTAGGCCTTCTAAGATATGATATCTAGCTTTTGCATGATCTAAATCAAATTGTGTACGTCTTGTAATAACTTCTTTTTGATGAGCTATAAACGCATCTAATATTTCTAAAATACCTAATTGTTTTGGTCTTCTATTTACAATTGCTACGACATTGAAATTGTAGTTTACTTGTAAATCTGTATTCTTTAGAAGATAATTTAGAATCAATTCCGCATTGGCATCTTTTTTAAGTTCAATGATAAGTTTAGCCATATGTTCTTCATCGGATATATCAAAGACATCTACAATGCCATCTACTTTTTTATCTATTTTAATATCTTCTATTTTTTTACGTAATTGTTCTTTTAATACATCATATGGTATTTCATGTACAATGATTTGTTTTTTGCCTTTTTCTTCTACGATTTCAGTTTTAGCTTTAACAACTACTTTTCCTCTACCTGTAGAATATGCTTGGATAAGTCCTTCTTTTCCTTCAATGACACCACCAGTTGGAAAATCAGGTCCTTTTACTATATCTAGAATTGTTTCTAAACGACAATTTGGATTTTCAATACGTTTAATAGTAGCATCAATTACTTCTCCTAAGTTGTGGGGAGGAATATTGGTTGCATATCCAGCTGAAATACCAGTAGATCCATTAACTAGCAAGTTTGGAAAATTAGCTGGTAATACCGTTGGTTCATAATCTTCATCTGCATAGTTAAGAGTCATTTCAACAGCATTTTTGTTAATGTCTTTTAACATTACTTCAGCTAATTTCTTTAAACGACATTCTGTATAACGATATGCTGCTGGTCCATATCCATCGATTGAACCATTATTACCATGAATATCTATTAAGATTTCTCTCATTTTCCAGTCTTGAGACATATATACCATAGCACCATAGATACTTGAGTCACCATGCGGATGGTATTTACCCATGACATCTCCAACGGCTTTAGCACATTTACGATACGGCTTATCATATGTATTATGATCTTCCCACATTGTATAAAGAATTCTTCTTTGAACTGGTTTTAGCCCATCTCTTACATCTGGTAAGGCACGATCCTGGATAATTGATTTTGCATATCTACCAAAGCGATCTCCCATGATATCTTCTAAAGTGTAGTCATATATTTTTTCAATGATTGTTTTTTCTTCTTGTTTTTTTCTTGCCATAACTATCACCTCTTAAAGTTATCTTCTAATGTAAAGTCAACGTTTTCTTCAATCCACTCTTTACGTGGTTCTACTTTGTCTCCCATTAGAACAGATACTCTTTTTTCAGCTAATGCTGCATCTGTAATAGATACTTTGATTAAACTACGTGTCTCTGGATTCATAGTTGTATCATATAATTCTTTAGCATCCATTTCACCTAGACCTTTAAACCTTTGGACTTTAAAGCCTTTGGCAGTCTTTTTCTTTTCTTCTAATTCTTCATCTGTTGCTACATATTCTTTGTATTTCCCAAAGTCTAATCCATATAATGGAGGATTAGCAATATATAGCATTCCTGCTTCTATAAGTGGTCTCATAAAACGATAGAAGAATGTTAATAATAATATTTGAATATGAGCTCCATCGTCATCGGCATCGGTCATAATAATTACTTTTCCATAATTGGAATCTTCTGGATTAAAGTCTTGACCAATACCAGCTCCAATGGCATATGTTAGTGTATTTAGTTCTTCATTCGAACCTATTTCATTTTGACTTGCTTTTTCTGTATTTAATACTTTACCTCTTAAAGCCATATCTAGTAAGTGACGTTTTACTTCTTTGTTGGATACATCTAGTTCTAGTACTTTTGCTTTTTCTCCTATGTTTAATTCTTCAGCTGTACAAGTTTTCTTCTTCATATATATCCTCCTTAATATGAAATATCTTTCATATTTATAATATATATTCTTTTTTAATAATATGCAATACAAATATGAAATATTTTTCATGTTTATAATAAAAAAAAGAAAAGTTTATTTCTTTTCTTTATTATATTCTTCTATTACTTCTAAATAATAGTTATATGTTTCTTTGGCTATTACGTCCCATGTTTGAGCTAAGTCTTTACGGGCAGTCTTTTGAACAGTATCATATAGTTTTTTATTACTCATAATATCCATAATTCTATCAGCAAAAGCTATAATATCTTCTTTTTCTTTAAAACCATTAATATTGTTTTCTACTGTATCTGATGTGACGGATCCTTCTACAAATAACGTTGGAGTTTCTTGAGAGGCAGCTTCTATTTGAACTAAGGATGATGAATCAAATAAAGATGGGAAGATAAATAGTTGAGCTCGATAATAGATATCTTTTAATAGTTCTCTATCTAATATTTTACCAGCTAATATAACTTGATCTTCCATTCCATATTCTTTTACTTTTTTAGATAAGTTATGATAATCAGGTCCATCTCCTACATATATCATTTTGAACAAAAATTGTCTTTCTTTTAATTCTTTTAAAACATCTAATATGAAAAAAATGTTTTTAATACTTGTTATTCTTCCTACGAATAAGAATACAGTATCATTTTCTTTTAATTTAAATAAATTATTAATTCTTGCTAAGGATTTCTTTTTATCTTTTACTATTTCTAGATCTGTTCCATTATGAATTATCTTTGTTTTCCCTATATAACCATAATCTTTATATACTTCTTCTAAAGCATGATTAAGAGCAATGCAACTATAACATTTATTGTAGGACTTTATTAAATGATTCACACAAATATTTGATATTAATTCTGATTTCAAATATTTTTTTAGTTCAAATTCCCATCTCGTATGCATTGTAGCTATGACTGGTATATTTTTTTCTTTTGCTATTCTTATACCAAGTCTACCTAAAGCAAAAGGAGAATGAATATGAATAATATCAAAATCTAAATCTTTAAATAGTTTTTTGTATTTTATATATTCTAAATCTACCATACCTAAGTTATATCCTGTTTTTAATAATGGTATACTATCTATTCTAATGATTTTTGTAAAGAATGTTTTGTCTTCTTTTTCGCTTCCTGTTTTAGGAACTACTAATGTAATATCAGCATAATCCTTCATATTTTTCATAAGGTTTTCCATGACTAATATTACTCCATTAATATCTGGATACCATGAATCCATAAACATACCTATTTTTAATTTTTTCATAGGGTTCCCTCTTTCATATTCATTATAACATTTCATATATTTTTTTAGAATAGTATTCCAAAAATAAAAGACTTTATAAAAAGTCTTTTATCGTATGTTAGCTTTGTAATCTACTTAGTATTTCTTTGGCAGTTTCTAATCTTCTTTGATCTGCGTTATGATGATAAGAAGAATAGCCATATGTTTTATCATTGGCTGAAGCATAGTACTCTGCCATTGTTTTTGCTTCAGCTGCCGTAGGATGTGTACTCCAATTATTAGAAAAACCTACACCACCCGTCATAATGGTTGCTGTAGCAGATGCATCTTCAATTGTTGTACAGCGTTTTAAGGCATCGTAGTAAAATTTGCTACTTTTTTGACTATTAGCAATAATTAAATCACATTGTTCTTTTAAACTTAGATTTTCTATTTTTGTATCTGTTGAATAACCTGCATCTTGCAATACTTGTTTTTTCATACTTAACGTCCATGAACCAATTCCTGCTCCATAACCATCTCCATATAAAGCTTGTTCTGTTTCTTTTACACTACCAGGTATATCTCCAGGATAACATCCATTTTCGTCAACATATACACCAACTAATGCAGCTGCTTGTTCTTCTGTAAAATCACCGTTTTGGATTAAATACTTAGCAACTAAGGTTCCTCTTTCTAACGCTGCATTTCGATCATATATATCCGTTGGATAGTTATCCATATCCAAATCTCCAATTATAGAGGTTGGTGAATCAATCCCTAGAACTTTTTTACAATTCCCTAGATTTTCTATTTTTGTTGAGTTTGATAATAGGAATTTTGTTATTTCGTTTTCTATAAACTTATCTTTATCTACTAAGAAACTTATGGTATCTGTATCTGTTGTATGTTCAACAATAATACATGTAACTTCCGTTCCATCTTCTAAAGTGAATTTTATTACATCTCCTATTTTCCCGATCGACGAATCACATGCAATTAAGTAAACATCATTAATCATTGCATATCCATCTTCGTATTTGAAATCTTCTTGGTGTAAAAAATGTTGTGTTTTTTCATCTTCAGAAGGAGAAATATATTTTATGTTTTTTAATTTGCTCTTCAACTCTTTTGTCTCCGTAGTATCCGTTGGCGTAGTCGTTGTCGAAGGAGTTTGTGTATAGCTTGGAGTATATGTTGGGTATGTATAAGTCGAAGATGAGGAATATGTTGGAGATGATGGATAGCTAGAAGTAGTCGTTGTAGACGTTGTATTTGTAGAGTCTTCTACTTTTTTACTTTCTTCATTTGACGTTTCTGGACTTGTTGTATCAAAGATATCTTTTACTTTACTTACATCAAAATTATCTATATATTCTTGACCACCGATTAAATCTTTTAGTTTTTTTACAGAATCTTCTCCTAGTTTTTTATATCCATCTGCACAACTTGCTAAGAATAAAACAGATAATGCTAATTGCTGTTCAAATACAGGTATGTTATCTGTTAGTTTTTTTAATGTCTCTTTAAAATTTGATGCGGCTTTTCCTTCCCATGCAGGATTTTTTATTCTATTTACTGCTGAATCAACTACATCTATTGTTTTATCAACAGATTCTGTCAAAGAAGTTAAATTTGCACAAGAATCAGAAATAGCATCAAAGTCTACTTTTTGGGCTCCCATCGTTACACCTCCATATCATAATATGATTATAACATAGTATAAATATGGAAAGTATCTTATTTTCGATTACAATTGTTGGAGTTTTTATAATCATATTTATAAATATATAATAATTGTAACATCTCTTTAGCAATACCATGTTTATCTCCATAAGTGTTAGCATTTTCCGTTATAGTGTTTTCAATATTTTCTAATGAGATATATTCAAGATGGAAATTACCATCTTTTTCTTTTTTGGTTAGTTTCCTATTTTTTAAATCAGGTTTTTCGTCGCAAATTATTTCATAGTAATATATTTCTGTTTTTCTATTTTTCCCCTCTTCTGGCCAATCTTTCCAATAACCTATAGAACACGCAAATGGTTCTATATTAGAAAGATTTAATTCTAATCCTGTTTCTTCTTTTATTTCTCTTTTAACTGTATCTAGAAGTTCTTCTTGTTCTTCTACATGACCACCAGGAAATTGATATTCATTATTGGAATTAGCAAGTAATACTTCATTATTAGAATTCACTAATAATACTTTTACTCTTTTCACCACTTCTGTAACATCTTTATCAGTTAAGTTATAATTATTTGTAATTAATGTTTTCATAATTATCACCTAGAAGTATTAAAGCATAAAAAAAGACTTGTAACAAGTCTTTATGTGCTCTTGGTAGCGCCGGTGTGATTCGAACACACGACCTGCCGGGTATGAACCGGATGCTCTAGCCAACTGAGCTACAGCGCCATAAGTAAGCAAATTAAATATAACATAAACATTATACTTTTACAAGCTTTTTTTGTCAATTTTTAAATAAAAATAGAGGTTTTCACCTCTATTTTAGTATTAAAGTAAATACATCATGAATTGTTATGTATAGCATTAGAATCATAAGTAGTACAAAGAATATTGTTGTTGTAACTGCTTCTACTCTTTCATTTAATTTTTTATGTGTTATTAATTCAATTAATAAGAATAGAATATGTCCACCATCTAATGCTGGAATTGGAAGAATATTCATAATACCTAAGTTAACACTTAAGTATGCAATTAGGAAAATAACATTTTCTATACCAGATTTTCTAGTTTCTCCAACTACTGTATAGATACCAACTGGTCCAGATAGATTATTAATAGATAGTTTTCCTGTAAATAAGCTTCCTAAGGTACATAACATTTGATCTACTGTACTTCCAAATTTAGCAAATGCATATTTAAATGAAGCAGTAAATCCTTTTTTTACATCAGGATGAATTTCAAAGCCAAATCCATTTTGTTCATTTCCTTCTTCATCTTTATACTCTTTTCTTTCAATAGAATATGTTTCTTCTTTGCCATCTTGATGTTTTACTGTTATATCATATATTCCGTCTTTATCTTTTAAAAGTAATAGTAATTGTGCTTTATCCCATGTTTTTACTTTGGATCCATTAACACCTGTAATAAGATCTCCATCTTGAATACCTTTAACTATTGTTTGATTTCCATCTTCATCTGTTGTTATTTCTTGTGTCTCAGCTACTGGAGAATTTGGAATTACACGATATATCGTTGGTGTTAATGATGGTGCTCCCCATATTAGTGCTATTACAAATAATAGAATAATAGCAAGTAAGAAATTATTAAATACACCTGCAGATAAAATAATTAATCTTTGCCACCATGGACGATTACACATAAATTTTTCTTTTGGTATTTTATTTGTATCATCATCTTCGTATATTTCTCCAGCCATTTGAACATATCCACCAATTGGTAATGCTCTAATAGAATAACTAACTCCATCTTTGCCTTTGATTGTTTTAATTAAAGGACCCATTCCTATAGAAAACTCATAGATATGAACACCACTTTTTTTGGCTGTGATGAAGTGGCCAAATTCATGGACAAATACTAAGATTCCTAATATAAATATAAATAGTATTAGATTTATTAATGTGTTCATTTCATCACCTTGCTTTAGAATAAACGGATTAAATTTACAATAATTGTATATCCTAAAATAATAAAGAACATACTATCTAATCTATCTAATACTCCACCATGTCCTGGCATAATATTAGAAAAGTCTTTTATACCGTTTTCTCTTTTAATTTTACTGAAGAATAAATCTCCTAATTGACCAAGTATTGTTAAGAATAAAGTTATAATTATCAATACTGGTAGATTCCCTATTACACCAATCACATTGTAATGGAATATAGAACCTACTGCTGTTCCTACTATAGATCCTCCAATACTTCCTTCTACAGATTTTTTTGGAGATACTTCAGGAATTAATTTATGTTTTCCTATTAATGATCCAACTATCATTGCAAACGTATCTGTTATCGTTGCTACTAAAATTACATATAATAAAATCCATTTATCTTTTGATTCGATTAGTATCATTTCTTTAAAGAATAAAGATAATAATAGGATTGATCCTATGATATAAAAAGCATCTTTAGTTTGGTATTTACCTTTTTTATCAAAGATTGCAGGAATAGTAAGCGCTAATACCATGGCTCCTAATAAGCCATAAGATAATCCTGTATAAATATTTTGATAAGCTCTACTAATTATTATTAGAAGTTCTAAACATATTATTCCAATTATTATTATGTAAGTTGGATATGGTTTATGACTATCTTTTAAATCAATTGTTTCTTTAAAGGCAAGTGCTGCTACAATTCCTACAGCAACACCAAATGGGATTCCTCCTAATAGAAATAATGGAATAAAGATAGCGATGACTACAGCGGCACTAACTACTCTTTTTTTCATTTGTGTTACCTCCAAATCGTCTATCTCTACTATTGAAGATATCTATTGCTTTTTCAAATTCTTCTTGATTAAAATCTGGGAAGTAAAGTTTTGGGAAATACATTTCCGCATAGCTCATTTCATATAACATATAGTTACTTAATCTTTCTTCACCACTTGTTCTAATTAATAAGTCAATTGGAGGCAGTTCTTGATACATATATTTATAGAAGAATGTATCATCTATTTCATCTACAGATACTTTTCCATCTTTAACATCTTGAGCTAATCTTTTAGCTCCATCAGCTATTTCTTGCCTTCCTCCATAGTTTATGCATACATTAAAGATACCTTTTTTGTTATCTTTTGTTCTTTCTGTAATCTCATCCATTGCTTCTAATACATCTGGTCTTAGAGGTTCTCTTCTACCAGAGAAGACAATTTTTATATCTTCATCATGGATTTTATTACATTCCTTATGGAACCAATTCACAAAGATATCCATTAAATAATCTACTTCTTCTTGAGTACGTTTAAAGTTTTCAGTAGAAAAAGCATATACGCTTAAAACTTTTACTCCTTTATTTATAATATAAGGCGCTAAGTCACGAATGTTTTCAAAGCCCTTTTGATGACCTTTTAATTGAGGTAGTCCTTTTTCTTTAGCCCATCTTCTATTACCATCTAGAATAATAGCTACATGAGTGGGATATTTTTTTTCCATTTACATCAATCCTTCTAATGCAAATTATACTAGAATTTCTATTCATTTGCAAGGTAATTAGGCGTTTGAAATATAGGATAAATTTTATGTTTTTATTCTACTATGGTATAATTACTATAGTTAAGGGGGAAGAGTTATGAGTGATTTGGTTCGTTATATTTTAGATTATTTGGATACAAATTTGTACAGAGATGTTTCTATTGATGAATTAAGTTCTTATTTTGGTTATGAAAAATCCTACCTTATGAAAAAATTTAAAATTGAAACTGGTATATCTATTAAGAATTATGTTAATAGAATTCGTATATATAAAAGTATCGATATGTTATTTCATGATGAGTTATTGTTAAAAGTTGCGTTAGAGAATGGTTTTCACTCTTTAGAATATTATTCTGAAATGTTTACAAAAGTAATGGGATTTAATCCATCTACTTTTAAAAAATATCGTCAAGGACAATTATCTAAAGAAGAATTAGAAATAGTAAAGAATAGTATGATTCAATGTACTTTATTTTATACACAGTTACATAATTTAAGAAAAGAAAAAGAGGAAAACAAGATACTACGTTTGGAAATTCCAAAAGAAAAGAAATATGTTGCGTAACATATTTCTTTTTTAGAATGAATCTATATTTATTTTAACTCTCTTTTCCCCGTTAATGTAAGCGTGTGCTTGGACTAGTGTACGGATGGCATTAGCCATTTTTCCATTACGACCAATTACTGCACCCATATCAGATTCGTGAACAATGATTTCTAGAATAACAGAATCTTCTTCTCCACCAAATTCTTGAACGCTTACCATATCTGGTTCTTTCGCAATGCTTTTCACTAAATATTCAGTAAATTCTCTTAATTCCATAATTATTTACCTTCTTTTTTAGTATTAGCATATTTAGCCATGATGCCTTTATTGCTTAGAATACTTCTAACTGTATCTGTAGGTTGTGCTCCATTGTTTAGCCAATAAAGTGCTTTTTCTTCATCTACTGTTACTTCATATTCTGATGGAATTGGATTATAAGTACCAATTGTATCAATAAATCTTCCATCTCTAGGACTACGTGCATCTGCGGCTACAATACGATAGAAAGGTCTTTGTTTTGAACCGCCTCTTTTTAATCTTAATTTAACTGCCATATTATTTCCCTCCTTTAATTAGCTATATTAATATAACAGATTTTTAATAAAGTGTCAACCAAAAATGGTTAACACTTTTTAAAGTATTAAAAAAGTGATAATTATTCTTTATCACTTAGGTAGTTTTCTTCTACATCACTTGGAGTATCATTGATTACTTCATCCCATGGCAATTCATCTTCATAAGCTGCAATTTTTACTTTTCCTTCTCCTACTAATTCTACTCCTAATTCTTTTTCGATAGTTAATAAGATTTCTCCATTTTTAATTTTTACATCTTGAACTGTTGGTTGTCTTAGATTTCTAATAATGATTTCATTATCATTATTTAATGCATCATAGTCTTTTACTCGTAATTTCATATTATCTTCATAATTAAAGTTTTGAGTAGAAACAGCTGTTTTGGAATTGTTATCATAAGAATACCATACATTTACATCAAAGGATCCATTAATCGTAATATCATTTTTATTATTAGATCCTTTAAAATTATTATTAATAACCCAACAACCTAGTACTGTATTTGGTACATTTTCTGGTATTAAAGTATATTTGTTTGTCGTTTCTTTTTTTCCTTTACCGATAATTGTTTTGGCTACTATTTCTTTATAATTGGACATACATTCACCTCTAATGTAATGTATGCAAGAAGTCTTATTTTTTTGAATAAAAAAAAGAAAATTACTTTTCTTTTTTGTTTAGTGCATCTTTTATCTTTCTCTTAGCACTTGAAGTTACTACATGATCTAACCACGATTTATTAGGATGAGAGCTTTCTTTTTGGATCAATAAAATTCTATCTTTGTTATTTAGTTTATGTATTAATTTTACTTCTTTTCCATTAATATAAGCCTTATATAAATGATTTCCCATATCTGTATGTAGTTTATATGCAAAATCAATTACAGTAGAGCCATTTGGTAATTCAACGATATCTCCTGTCAATGTATATACATATATATTATTAGAGAATATTTCTTGTTTTACTCTTTCTATAAAGTCAGAGTCACTTTCTATATCTGCATTGATTTCTCGTAAGGTATTAAAAAATTGATAATTTAATTTTAATTCTTGTTGCATTCTTTCTTTTCCTTTTTCTCTATAGAATTTCCAATAAGCTCCTAAACCAATGGTATTAATATCATCCATTGTTTGTGTTTTTATTTGAAATTGTAAGATATGATTGTCAGGACCAAATACTGTTGTATGTAATGATCTATACATATTTGTCTTAGGACATGCAATATAATCTTTGAACTTTTGATTCATAGGGGTATATAGTCTATGGATTAAACCAAGTACACGATATGGATCTTCTTTATCATCTAATATTAGTTTAAAGTTTACTAAATCATGTATATCATTTAATTTGTATCCTTTATTTAATTTTTGATATAAATGATAGGTATTTAGTATTTTTACTCTATATGTAAATTTAATATTGTTTTCTTCTAATAAATTAGAAACTTCTTCAGTAGATATTTCGAAGCATTTTTGATAATCTTTTGTTATTTCTTTTATTTTTTCTTCTAAAGTTTCATAGGATTGTTGATCTAAATATAAAAGACATAAATCTTCTAAGCGACATTTCATAGGGAATGCACCTATAAAGTATGCTAGAGGAACAAATATATTTAAAGTTTCTTTAGCACTTCTTATTTGCTTTTCTGGAGCTTTATACTGAAGTGTTTGCATATTATGAAGTCTATCACATAGTTTAATAATAATAATTCTTACATCGTCATTTAAGCTATTAATAATACGTCTTATATTGGCATTGGTAGCTTCTTCTTTGGAATCAAAGTGAAGATTACTAATTTTTGTTACTCCATCTACTAGATGTGCTACGTCATCACCAAATTCTTTTTGAATGTATTCTAAGGTATAATCTGTATCTTCTACTACATCATGTAAAAGACCTGCACATAGTGTTGCTCCATCTGCTTTGAAAAGAGTAAGATTCATACATACATTTAATGGATGTATAATATATGGTTCTCCACTTTCTCTTTTTTGATCTTTATGTGCTTTGCAAGCTAGATCATAAGCTTTTTTTACTATATTTATTTCTTGAGGATTATACTTTTCTATTTCTTTTAATACATCTTCTATTGTCATAAGCATCACCTCACTAATGGGATGTAACAATTATAACATAAAATAGAAAAATGAACCATTAATATAATGGTTCATTCTTTTCTACGCTATTTTTCTTTTTATTTATTAAGACAATTAATAATAGAATTACTACGAGTATTCCTACCACTCCAAAGATAATTGTTTTATTGTTTTTTATAAATAAGCTTATAGGATTTTCTTCTTTAATAAGGGTTGCTGTTGTAAATACATAGAATTTTGATGCAAGATAGCTTGTGTCATATTATTTCTACCTTTGATAGCAGAACCACCGGCAGAATCTCCCTCGACTAGGAATAATTCGTTTAAAGAAGCATCTTTTCCTGTAGCTTTAGCAAGTTTTCCAGAGAGAATTTTGTCTTTCTTTTCTTTCCCTTTTCCACTACGAGCTGCTTCTCTAGCTTTTCGTGCTGCTTCTCTTGCTACTTTACTACGACTGGCTTTATCGACAATAGAAGTTGCAATTTCTCTATTTTCTTCTAAGAAAAACTTCATATTTTCATAGGTAATTTGTTCCGTAATAGTACGTGCTTCTGGTGTACCTAATTTACCTTTCGTTTGGCCTTCAAATTGAAGTAATGCTTCAGGTATTTTTAAATTAATAACAGCACTTAGTCCTTCTCTTACATCTGATCCTTCAAAAGAAGCATCTTTTCCTTTTAAAAAGCCATTATCTCTAGCATAATCGTTAAATGCTTTTGTAATCCCAGATTTAAAACCTGTTTCGTGAGAACCACCATCTACTGTTTTAACGTTATTTACAAAAGATAAGATATTTTCGTTATATCCTTCTTGATATTGTAATGCAACATCTACTTCTATTCCTTGTTTAATTCCATTGAAATTGATAACTTTATGTAAGACATTTTTGCCTTCATTAATATACTCTACAAAGTTAATTAAACCATTTTCATAATGATATTTAACATTTCTTTTGTCTTCTTCATCTTCTACTTCAATTGTAATTCCACTAAGTAAGAAAGCACTTTCTTGCATACGCTCTGTAATTGTTGTATAAGAAAAATTACAAGACTTGAAAACCTCTGGATCTGGTAAGAATGTAACGGTTGTTCCAGTACGATTTGTTGTACCAATTTTTTTTAAAGGTTTATCTACATGTCCACCATCTTTAAATGATATTTCGTAGACTCCTCCATCTTTATGGATTACTACCTTCATCCATTTTGATAAAGCGTTTACAACGGATGCACCTACACCATGTAATCCTCCAGATACTTTGTATCCACCTTCTTCAAATTTTCCACCAGCATGAAGAATTGTATAAATTACTTCTGGTGTGGACATTCCTGATTCATGCATTCCAACCGGAACACCACGTCCATGGTCTTCAATAGTAATACTACCATCTTTATTGATAGTTATTTTGATATAATCGCCATATCCATTAATACTTTCGTCAATGGCATTGTCCACGATTTCCCATACTAAATGATGCAACCCACGCTTATCCGTAGACCCGATATACATACCAGGTCTTTTTCTTACAGCTTCTAAGCCTTCTAGTATTTTAATTGAATTTTCATCGTATTTTTCTGCTGCCATCTTTTTCACCATAGCTAGTATAACAAAAAAAAGGGCAAAAAAAAAGGCTTTTGACATTTTCTAACGTCAAATAAGCCCCTATTTTTCGGACTTTTTTATTTCTTTAAATCACTTTCATCTAGGACTTCAATTTCTTCTTTTTTTGATTCTTTCTTTTTATTATTTTGTCTTTCTGATTCTTTTGAAACGATAATATCTTGGTCTTCTTTTTCTATTTCTTCTTCTAGACTTTTTTTAAAATCTTCTAGGTTTTTAGTTAAGGAGGTCATTTCAAAAGTAACGTCTTCTTTGATTTCTATTTTTTCTTTATCTGTTGGCATTTCGAATGTAATATCTTTTATATCTTCATCTATTTTTCTTTTAGGATTTTTAGCTCTTTTTGCATCTTTTATACCAAGTAATAAAACAACCAGAAAAAGAACTATTAATAAGATAATAGATACTAATAATATTAATTTAAAGTTTTTGCTTTCATAGATTTTATCAATAAAATTTAATAAAAACATGTTAACACCACTCTTTATTCGTTATCATAATGATATCATAATTTAGATGAAGAAAAAAGGTCTTTTCAAGACCAATTATCTATATTTATTCATTTGATTCATTATTTGTCTTACTTGTTTTTGACTTGGTTTTCTTCCCATACCACTCATCATGGCTTCAATCATTTTTTCGTTAATTGGAGGATTTTCTTCCAATTGTTTTTTAAATACTCTTCTTGTTATAAGGAATCCAATAATTGCTCCAATTACTACTCCTAGTAAAACATATAATACATCTGCTAACCATACTGGCATATTGATCTCTCCCTTGTATGTTTATTTTACTAAATATTTAGGCATTTGCCAATAGTTAAAAATCACTAATACTATTTTATTCTAGGATTAGTGATTTTATGTTTTATAATTTTTCTTCTATTTTCTTTAATATGGTTTCGTAATCAAATTCAAGTTTTGTTAGAATGTCATCTTTTTCACCACTATAACTGAATGAATCAATACCGATTGCACATCCTGGTGAAGCAAAACGATACCAAGTTAAAGTAGAACCTGCTTCTATTGTAAATACTTTTGTTCCTGGAGGAATAATACTATCTTGATATTCTTTATCTTGTGACAAGAAAACTTCTACTGAAGGCATGGATACTACACGTAAATCATGTCCTTTCGTACGTAATTCTTCACTAATTAAATAACCTGTCGTAAAATCTATTCCTGTGCCAATAACGACACCATCTAATTTTTCCGTTTCTTTTTTTACAATATATGCTCCTTTTTTCGTTTCTTCAGCACTTGTTCCATCTAAGATATGAGCTTCGTTCGAAGACAAGATAATCGCTGATGGCTTTTTGTGATTAATGATATAATCCCAACAACCAATTACTTCATTGATATCTGCCGGTCTAAAGACATCTAGATTTGGAATTGTTCTTAACATAGCTATTTGTTCAATAGGTGCAACTGTTGGACCTTCGTCCCCCATCGTTACGGAATCGTGAGTAAAAATGTACGTAACAGGCAAATTCATCATAGCACTCATACGAATAGCTGGTTTCATATAATCGGCGTACACAAGTAATGTAGAACTAAATGTTCTAAATCCATTAATAGATAAACCATTCAGTACTCCTCCCATGGCATGTTCTCTTAATCCAAAGAAAATATTTTTACCAGTTCTATTTTTTCTTGCCATTTCTGTTTCTTTGTATAGAGATGTATGACATACACTGGATAAGTCAGCACTTCCTCCTAAGAAGAATTTACTTCTATCACTTATGATATTTAACATTTTTGAATTCGATTCTCTTAGTTCTTCATTATAGTCACCAGGAATTTTAAATACAGAGGAACTAAATGAAATCTTAGCATCTTTTTCTTTCAAGAAAGTTAATATTGTTTTTAAATTTTCATTTGTAGTTTTAATTGTATCATCATATAAAGCATTCCAGTTTTTATAATAGACATTAACACGATTTGCTATAGCTTGACGAACATATTTTACAGCATTTTCTGTTATTTCAAGGGTATTTGTTTTAATATCTAAGTTTTTTCTAATAAATGCCATATCTTCTTTGGTTAATGGTTTATTATGAATTAAGCTTTTTCCTTCTTGTTGAGACCCTTTTCCAATTGTTGTTTGAAATTCAATTAGAGTTGGTCTTCTATTTACTTTAGCTCTTTCAATTGCTTTATCTACTTCACGTATATCATTACCTTCTGAAACATAGTCAACTTCCCATCCCATATGAATGAATTTCTGTATAACAGATTCATTGGATGATAATGATAACTCTCCATCAGAGGTTGTATGGTTAGAATCATATAATACGATTAAATTATTCAATCCTAAGTTTCCTGCTAAAGATGCAGCTTCCATAGTAATTCCTTCCATTAAATCTCCATCGGATACAAGGCAATAAACATAATAATCAATTAATTTTTGCTTAGGAGTTTGTTCTTCTATTAAACTGGCAGTATATTTCCCTGCAATAGCTATACCTACTGCTTCTGCAAATCCTTGACCTAATGGGCCTGTTGTTGCTTCTATTCCAGGTGTTTTTCCGAATTCTGGATACGCAGGTGTTTTAGAACCGATTTTTCGGTAATCTACTAAGTCATCTATTGTTACATCATATCCAGCCATAAACATCATAGCATATAGTAGAGCTGATCCATGGCCTGCAGACATAACAAAGCGATCTCTATTAGGCCAATTTGGATCATCTGGTTTGATACGCATATGATTTGTAAATACATCAAATACAATTGGTGCTGCACCAAGACAAATACCAGGATTTCCGTTTTTGGCGTAGGAAATCATATCCACACTTAGTATTTTTAAACTATTAAGGGAATGAACTAAATCAGGGTTCATGTAATCACTCTCCTATTATCTTTATTATTATATCAAATATTTTGTAAATGTTACATAGGAAAATCTTATAAAAAAATAGAGTTATTAAAACTCTATTATTTTTGGTTCTTCTGTAAAAGAAGATATTACTGCTTTTCCTGATTCAAAATATAATACAGCTGTATTATCATCATGTTCATCGTACATATTTCTTAAATCTGGATTTTTATCTAGCATATCTTTCTTTGCTTCTATACGATCATCTAATACTAATTTTCCTGATACTCTAATCCATTTCCCGTCTTTAAAACCACATATCTCTACTTTAGGATTTTCTTCAATTTGTTTGAATACATCTTTTTTCTTTCCTGTTTCTATATATAAATGATTTTCAAATATTTCTGCTGTTCCAAATGGTCTTACTCTTGGTTGATCTTTTTCTACTGTAGCCAAATAGTATACTCCACATTCTTTTAAGAATTCTTGTACTTCTTTCATATTATTTCATCCTTTCAATTAGTCTTTTATAAACTGGTTTCATATGTTCTTCTGTTACTTCATCTAATATTTTATCTATAGGAACCCATCCTACTTTGCTGTTTTCATCTTCTTTGATTCTGATACTATCTTTTTCATCTGCTTCTAAAAGATACTCTATATCAAAGTGAAGATGGGCATTAACTTGTTTCCCTCTTTTTATATGATTGAAGACTGTTAAAACATTTAAACCATATATTCCATTGCTTAATAGTTTTACATTTGTAATTCCTGTTTCTTCTTCTATTTCTTTTTTTACGACATGAAATAAATCTGCATCTCCATCGGCATGTCCTCCAACCCACGCCCATGAATTGTATATATTATGATATATCATTAGTATTTTGTTTCTATCTTTGTTTGTAATCCAACCAGAAGCTGTAAAATGAGCTATTTTGTTATCTCTTGTTAAGATATTATCATTTTTGGAAGCAAAGTCTAAAATAACTTCCTTGTCAACTTTTTCTCTTTCATCTTTAGGTTCATAATTTTTTATTTGTTCAAGTAATTCGTTCATCTTATTTATCCTTTTTCTAAAATTTCTGTTGCTATTTTATATAATTTTTCCATAGCTTTATTGCTTTTACTTTTTTCCATGTTCTTTTGCATTCTTTCAATTTCTTCTGGATGATTTGATAGGTGTTCCATATATTTATAGAAAGTAAATGGTGTTCTAAATCTTTTGCCATATCCATTTCTTACAAAATATTTGTAGTTAGCTACTTCTTGTCCACCACTGCAATTTATCATAAGAATTGGTTTTTTAAAGTATAAGCATTCTGTTGTTTGAGCTCCACCTGGTTTGGATACAACAAAGTCACATATTTGTAATAATTCTGGAACGTTGTTTACAAATCCAAAGGTTTTAATATTTGTTGCACCATATTCTGCAATCCAATTATCTACTTTTCTTTTAGACTTTTCATTTTTTCCAGCAACATAAATGAAATCCATATTTAGATTACTTTTTATTATTTTACGAATATATGGAAGAGATAATGTTCCGCCATTTCCTCCGCCACCAAAGAATAAGCAAATTGGTCTTACTCCACTAAAACCATATCTTTCTGTTGCTTCTAAAACATCAAAGTTATCGTTTGTTATAGGATTGATTGGAATTCCAATTGGTTTAATTTTTCTTCTTTGAACGCCTTTGGTTACTAGGTAATTGACTTCGTCTTTATCTCCGACGACAATAGCTTCTTCTCTTTTATATCCTTTTAACCATAAAGCATGAGCTTCGTAATCTGTAACTACTGTTATCAACTTACAATTTGTAACATGTTTACGATTATAGTAATCTATTAAGCTACTACCAAAGAAATGAGTAGATATTGTCATATCAGGATTAAAATCTGTAATTATTTTTTTCATTCTTTTATTTTTAAATAATTGCATACTTGTTTTACTTGCTATAGAACTACTGATTCTATGGTCAAATAAGTTATATATCATAGACCAACCGAATGGAAACTTTAGTAAGAAGAAATCTGTTGTTTTTTGACTCCATCCTCCTAGGATAGGAGTTGAATATTTTAATAAATCAATTGCTAAAATTTCTAATTCTGGATCTTTGCTTTTAAAATAAGATTCTATATATTCTGCAACTGCACGATGTCCGTTACCATATGTTGCATAAGTTAGTAGTATTCTTTTTTTCATATGTATAACCTCTTTTTAACATTATACTATAAGAAGATTTGTTTTTGAAATAAAAAAAAATGATATATTTCTATATCATTTCATTGATTTGTTTAAAGTCAGTATCTTTTCCAGAAGAACCTCTTCTACCCATTACTTTATTATTTCTTATATCATATTCAAAGGAGAATGTATAATTTCCTTCTTCATTGTCTTCTGTTTCAAATAACCACTTTGGTGGATATGGTTCCGATTTGTTATTTAAAATACAAGAATCTGTTCCATCTTTGCATTCATAATTACAATAGAATTGTAAATAATATATATCTTTATTTGATTTATAATATCCTTTTTTATAAATTGTATTGATTTCAAAACTACTAATATTTTCATCATCTAAGTAATAATGTGTAATTAAATATTCATACATTGTTTCTTTTATTTCGTTTTGGGCATTCATTGATTTTGTTGCAGAATCTGTTTCATCTTTCTTGCCACATCCAGTTATTATAAGCAATAATAATAAAAGTGTAATTATTTTCTTTTTCATATACATCACTCTCTATTATCATTTTAATACGAATATAGATGGAAAATCAATGTACTTACAGTTATGTTTACAAACAAAAATATCAGTTGCCTGATATTATTTGTTAAGTGAGACGACAGGATTGATATCCTGTGTTTGTTCTATTCTAGCGTTTACTGCTACAACGCCAAGTACTATTATCAAATAGAATAGGACAACTCCTGCTAAGTTTTGAATCATTTCTTTTTTCATAATCTCACCTTTCTCTTTCCTTTTACCTGTACTCATCATACTACGAACAATTATTCGTGTCAATACAAAAAGAAAACATTTGTTTGACATTTTACATGTGCTATGTTAAGATGAGTATGGAGGTATCCTATGGAAAAGAATATTACTAAAAGACAAGAAGATGTTTTAAATTACATTAAGAAATATGTTGTCGATCATGGTTTTCCACCTTCAACAAGAGAAATTGGGGCTGCACTAGGTCTTTCCTCTCCAGCTACTGTTCATACACATTTAAAAAAATTAGAAGATGCTGGATGTATTAGAAAGACAAATTCAAAGTTTAGAACCATTGAAATTGTTGGAGAAAATGAATATGCACAAAAAGAAGAATCCGATATGGTTAAGGTTCCCCTACTTGGTAAAGTAGCTTGTGGAAATCCTATTGAAGCTATAGAAAATCCATCAGAATGGTTTACATTACCTGCTAGTTTAATTCCTAGTAAGGAAACTGTATTTACTCTAGAATGTAGTGGAGATTCTATGATTAATGTTGGAATCTATGATGGTGATGTTGTTATTGTTCAAAAGCAAAATGTTGCTCGTAATGGTGATATTGTTGTTGCTATGACCGATGAAAATGAAGTAACATTAAAAACTTTCTATAAAGAAAAAGATCATGTTCGTTTACAACCAGAAAATGATACAATGGATCCAATTATATTGGATAATTGTGTGATTTTAGGAAAAGCAATTGGATTATATAGAAGTTTATAAAAAGAAGGAAGAAGAAGTCAAAAAAGCACTATATAGTGCTTTTTTTGATTCCAAAAAAAATAGGATTTCTCCTATCTAAAAAATATTAAATAAACAAAGAATGCTATGAATACTAATAGACATATTGCTCCATTGATTCTATCTCTTGTTTTTGATTTATCACTTACTCCTACTGCCATAGTAGTAAGGAAGCCTCCTACTAAGCCACCAATATGACAGAAGTTATCTATGTTTGGTAACATAAATCCAATTAATAAGTTAATACATATTACTGGTATTATTTGATTACGTAGGGCTGTACCAAGATATGTACGATAATAATATCCAAAATATAGCAATGCTCCTGTTAGACCAAAGATAGCACCAGATGCACCAATGGATACATTATTTGATAATGCTGCTGACATTAGTCCTCCACAGATACCACTCATGATATATATGACTACAAATTTCCATTTACCAATAAATGTTTCTGTTTGTGTACCTAAAATAAATAATGAATACATATTTACTAATAGGTGAATAATTCCAGCATGTAAGAACATATAAGTAAATAATCTCCATATTTGACCATGTTGTAATAAAGGTTCATAGTTTCCACCTAATAATAATGCTGTATATGTATTTACTCCTAAAATAGCATCTATTCCATCAAAGATACATGTTATAGCAAACATAATCATACAAATAGCAATAATAATATTTGTGAACACAATTTTTTTAGGTTTAAAGGTTCTTTCAAAAGATTTGTTTTCTTTTTCTGTTTTTTCGTTAATATCTTTTGTAACGTTAATAATTAATTCTACTCCACTTCTATCTGCTAGAAGTTTTTCGTTTATATCAGGAAAGGCTTCTAAAATATTCTTGTCTGTTACATTTAGTTTATCTTCTGTATTTGTTATAACAGCTGGTTGAATATTTTTTGTTCCTTCTATTTCTAAGTCTTCATTTACGTTTAATAAAATATTTAATGTATTTACTCGGAAGGAGAATGTTTTCTTTTTGATTTGTTTGACAATACTATTTATTTTATAGTAATCATAATTTAATTGTTCTTCATTAAATATATTATTGGAATTAATTCTTACAATACGATATGGTCCTTCACTATTTTCTAACCAAATCTCATCTTTTACCCCATTTACAACGATGGGATTATAGTTTTCTTCAGTTATAAAATAATGGACAAGTTTCATAATTGTTTCTTCTTTTTTATCCATTAATATTGTTGACATAGTTTTCCCTCCTATCTGTAATTGTACCTTATTTTTATGTTTATTTCAAAAATATATGTCGTTTTTAATAATTTTTTATTTTTATCATATAAATCATTAGAGGTGTTGTATGATACTTTTTTATTTTCTTGTTAGTAATTGTTTTCTCTTTTTTACGAATCATATCTATTTGTTATTTATTAACTTTTTATTTTTTAGTTATATGGTTAAAGTAAATTATGTAAATTATAAGTTATTATCTGTTCCATATCTTTTTTATATGATCCATTTTATTTTACTCATTGTTCTTCTAAGGAATCAATAAAGTTTTGAAATTCTTCAGGTAATGGTGCTTCAAAATGCATTTCTTTTTTTGTGATTGGATGTATGAAGTCCATTTTATAGGAATGTAAAAATTGACCAAATTCTGAAGATGATTTTGTATTATAAACAGGATCATTATATATAGGATATCCAATATAATTCATATGTACTCTGATTTGATGAGTACGACCTGTTTCAAGAATACAGCTAACTAATGTATAATCTTTATATCTTTTAACTACTTTCATATGCGTAATTGCTTCTTTAGAGTTTTCTGCTGTTACGGCCATACGTTTACGATTCATTGGATCTCTACCTATTGGAGCATCAATTGTAGCGGAATCATGTGGAAATTCACCACATAATAAAGCTAGATATTCTCTTTTGATATTTTTATGATCTTTAAAGTATTCCGTAAGCAATGCATGTGTTTTATTGTTCTTAGCTATTAATAATAAACCAGATGTATCTTTATCAATTCTATGAACGATACCTGGTCTTGTCTCTCCATTTATATCACTTAATTCTTGGGTATATTCCATTAAACCATTTACTAAGGTATTGTTATAGTTTCCAGAGCCAGGATGAACAACTAGCCCACTTGGTTTATTAATTATCATAATATCATTATCTTCATAAATGATATCTAAATCCATTTTAACAGGTTCTACATCAGGAATGCTTACATATCCTTCTTTGATTTCTATCTCATCATTTTCTCTTACTTTATATGATGGTTTTTCTTTTTTACCATTTACTGTTATGTAATCTTCTTCTAACATTTTGGAAATGATAGATCTTGTATAATCGGTATTATTTGCTAGATACTTGTCTAGTCTTTCTAGTTTTTCTTTTGCTATTATTTTCACTGATATCATCTCCTTTAATTGTTGATATGATGATTAGGATTACTCCTATTACTATTGCTATATCTGCTATATTAAATACAGGATAGTCATAATGGAAGATAATGAAATCTAAGAAGTCTCTTACGTATCCTAAAATAACTCTATCTGTAAGATTTCCTATAAGTCCTCCAAATAATAATCCAAATGCAATATTATTTCTCCAGTTATTTTTAAAGCAATATATAAAATGATATATTAGAATAATTGCTATAATAGATATTATAATAATGATAATCGGGTATTTAGAGAAGATTCCCCATGCTGCTCCTGTATTATGGCATAATGTTAAATAAAAGAATTTATTAATAATTTTTATACTATGATTTAATGATAAAAAGGAACTAGCTAGTATCTTAGTTAGTTGGTCAAGTAATAATGTAACAATAGCTATGATTAGTATTTTTTTGTTCACTTCTTACACCTCGTTTTAAGATTATATCACACATTGACGAGAATTACATCTTCTCCTATTTTAGAAATATCTTTAAAAGATATTTTTATGTCAGAAGAAGATATTATTTTTTTAAATGATTTTCTCTCTTCAATAATCAAATTTAAAATCATTCCTTGATTATTGATTTCTACATCAATAATACTTCCTAGTCTTCGACCATCTTTGGTACTGATAATATCTTTATTTTGTAAATCAGATAAGAACATATAATCACCTAGTTTATTATATGTTTTATCTTCTTTATTATTATATCATTATTTTATGAGTCTTTTGATATTTTCTAATGCACTTTTTTCAATTCTTGATACTTGAGCTTGGGAAATATTTAATTCTTTACTTAGTTCTGTTTGAGTTCTACCAACAATATATCTTTTGTATATTATATTTCTTTCTCTATCTTTTAATTTGTTAATTGCTTTTCTTAAAGAGATATATGTTTCTTTATCATAGGTATCTTTATTGTCACTTATTTGATCTAGCAAATAAATAGTATCTCCTCCATCATTGTAAATTGGTGTATAAATACTCATTGGTTCTTTTAAAGAATTTAATGAATATGCAATTACATATTCATCTATATTTAATTCTTTACTGATTGTTTTATTGGATGGCTCTTTTCCATAGGTATTAAAATATTTATCTTTAAAAGATAATATTTTATAAGCTATATCTTTAATACTTCTACTTACTCTTATTGGTACTCTATCTCGATATGCTCTTAGAATTTCTCCTTTAATTAAAAATACTGCATAGGTACTAAAACATACATTTTGATTTAAATCAAAGTTATCAATCGCTTTTAATAACCCAATACATCCTACTTGAAACATATCGTTAATATTGTCTTCCGATGTTTTAAAGTGTTTTAAGATGCTTAGAACAAGTTTTAAATTACATTCCACCAATTTATCTTTTGCTTGCTTATTTCCCTTCTGATAAGCCTTAAATAGTTCTATCATTTCTTCATTAGACAATGTTTTTAAATGATTGGTGTTCAGTCCTGTTATGGTTACGGAATTGGACATAAAAAAACTCCTTTCACCTTCTATTTAGGTTGAAAAGGAGTTAACTTATTCATATATATTTTCACTAAATTCTTCAAAGATATCTAACAAATAATCTTTACGAGCTATTTTTTCTTTCCACTCTTCTGGGATATAGTCATATCCATATATGATACCAGCTAACCCACCAGTGATTGCTCCGATAGTATCTGTATCTTCTCCAAGATTAATAGCACCAATAATTGCTTCTTTATAGTTTTCAGATTTTAGTAGTACCCATATACATGCCTCTAAAGAATCTACTACATATCCGCTGGATTTAATATCGTTTACGTTTAGTTTGGAAATATCTCCTTTAATTAATCTTTCATAAGCTGCACGTGATTCTTCACTAAACATTGTATAGTCTACTGCTTTTGTCATATTGTACGCAGCTAATTTATCTTTTCCATTTAGCAAGAACATAGCATATCTAACATAGATATAGCATCCTAAGATACTTATTTCGTGTGCGTGGGTAATAGAAGATACTTTTCTTACTAAATCTAGTATTTCTAATTCTTTCATTTTCTTTTCAATTGCAAAGTATGCAATTGGTAGTATTCTCATTAATGAGCCATTTCCATTGGAATTGATATCTGTTAATCCACAAGTAGTTGGATCGTCATGTGCTTCATCAAATCTATCGATTGCTCTAGCACATGTGTTTCCAATATCGAATACTTCCCCGTATGGAGTGTAATTTCCTCTATTTTTCCATGATGAAAATTTTAAAGCAATGTCTTCTAAATCTATATCATTTTTGGCATTAATAGAATCCACTGTTGCAATAAGCATAGATGTATCATCTGACCAAGTTCCTTCTGGTTGATTGTGCGTACCAAAACCTATCATTTTAGTAACAGGGTTTTTTAGTAGTTCTTCTCTGCTTTTGAATTCTAATGGTACTCCCATTGCATCTCCAACGACGAAGCCCATTAATCCGTCTAAGTATTTCAACCTCATGATACCACCCACCTATACAATCATTATACTATATTTTTTTTAATTTTATAGTATTTTTTGTCTCTGTTAATGGACAACTGTCAATTATTTTTAGGTCAAATAAATCTATTAAATAAAATGTTTTGTTTTTATATAACAAACAGGTATGTTCTGGATTTTCTCTTGGCCTTCCGACGCTTCCTGGGTTTTTATATTTACCATGAATCATATATACGTGTGTGTGTCCAGATAAAACATACATATCTTTACTTGCTTCTATTAGTTCTTTTTTATATAAGAGATGTCCATGTGTACAAAAGAACTTTGTATCGTCTAAATTGGTGGTAAAATAATCTCTCGTATAATTAAACTTTGTTTGTTCTTGAAAATATGATGGATCACAGTTTCCTTGGCAGGCGTAAATAATATCTTCATATTTATTTAATAATTCTATTAATTCTTGATTATCTCCTACTCCAAAAATATCTCCTAGGAGAATCAATTTATCTGGATTTTCTCTTAGAATTAATTCTTCTAAACTTTTTGTATACGGAATATTTCCGTGGATATCACTTGCAATAATAGCTTTCATTTCATTCTCCTTTTAAATAATTTTCCATAATGTATTTAATATCTTCTATGGATTTATCTATATTAAAAATTCCATTCCCAACGGGATAAAAAACTGGAAAACATTTGTATTTTTTATTCCCTATTTTCTTTTCTATATATTGTTTGCGAACTTCTGATACAGATATTTTTTTATTCAAAAATAAGGAACTTACTTGATTTCCAAATAAGATTATGATTTTGGGTTTTATAATTTTTATTTCTTCTTCTAGTAGCGGAAGATATTCTAAAAAATCTTTGTCTTTTAAAGGACGTGCATCTAATTGAGTACATTTTCCTAAATTTGTAATAAATATATGATTTTCTTTTAAATTATCATATACTTGATAACAAAATTCTTTATTCCAATCTTTTGGTTTATATTGTTTAATTTTGTTATAAATCTCTCCTTGTAATAAGTTACATTGAAAAAATAAATTCCATATGTTTTTTGTTCCTAACCATGGATAGTAAGGCCCATCCCAATTTGGTAAAGAAGCAATGTTTTTACCAGTTGGATTCATGAAAACAAAGCAAATATCTGGATGATTATCTTCTCCCCCATGATAAATAGAATGAAGAGATGAATCTCCATATTTTTTTTGTAATTGATCATATTTCTTCTGTAATGTCTTTAGTGTCATGAAATCACCGAAGTTATTATATCAAAAAAAGACTAGTGTTTCACTAGTCATATATTTTTTTATTTAAGTCTAATCCTATTAATTGTAAGGAAATGATAATGGATTTAATTTCTTTATCTGTTAAACCTATTTCTTTTAAATCTTTTCTTTTTAAAATCCATATATCTTTTATCATACGAATATTTTTTTCTTTAAGTTGTTGTTCTATTTTAGAAGACAGATTTAACTTAGAAATAGGATCATCGATACTTGTCATTTTCATCACCTCAAATAAATAAAGAGTAGCAACTGGACTTACGCCAAAAGCTACTCGTTGTATTTATATTATATCAATTTTCAAAAATGAATGTAAGGAAAATTAGTCATTCCATTTTATTAATTTTTGGGAATCTATCTTGCTTGCATCAAATCGATAATGATTTGTAATTGTGTTTTTGGTTAGATAATCTTCTTCTCTATTTGGTTGACCGTTATTATGAATAACATATGGGATTCCCTTTGCATTTCTCTTATCTGATATTATACCAATATGTTTATTATCAAAGACAACAATATCTCCTGGTTGCCAACTATCTATTTCTTTGTAATTTACTGTTAGTGATATTGCATATCGATTGAAATAAACAATTAGATTATTAACTCTTCGAAAATCGATGTTTGCATCTCTTACTTCTATATTATAATCTTCTGGATAGTCTTGAATATCTTGATCCACCATATCTCTTAAAGAATAGCCGGCGTTTTTAAAAGCTCTCCAGATAACATCTGTACATACTCCTTCGTTATCTGGTGGATATGCATCATCATAGTACTTACTAATATATTCTGGATGATTTTCTGCATCTTTTCTTGCTCCTAATACAAAGTCTGTATAATCATCCATGTTATCTTTATCAAAGTCTATAGAACTATATATTGTTTTTATGTTAAAATCAGATGCTTTATAATATTTTTTAGGAATTAGATTAAAATAATCCATAGTATGAAGAACAATTATTGTAAATATGATTATTAAACATATTAAGAGAAAACTTTTTACAGCTTTTTTATTGATTTCTTGATCAATTTGAGTGATTTGTTTTTTTGTTTTCATAATCCAATTCCTTGTTCCTTCTATATACAATTATATAATAGATTACTAAAAAGAAAAAGAAACTAAAAATAAGCATCACTATAAATGGATGAACATGTTTTAAAAATGGGTATAATTCTACGACATTCCCTGGGATATAATTTGTAAAAATATAATTGGTATTAAAGCGTTTATTTAATGGATAAGATATTAATACTAATATGGCATAGAATATGTATGTTTTCTTTAAATCATATTTCGTTACATGATAGTTTAAAGCATAGTATGAAAATAAACTAATATTTAAGAATATATGATGAGATATTACTAGTTGCCAGAAATTAAAATTATCAATTGTAGATACTAAATCTGGCCATAAAATTGCTGGAATTGGCCCTAAAAAAGATAAATAAATCGTATAATGAAATAACCATTCTTTTTTAAAAAAACAAGCAATCATAAACATATAATTCGTTATAAAGCATAAATGAAATGGAAGCATTTCTTTATAATTAAATGATCCATAATATAAATTACCAAAGGTATAAATAATCATATTTAGTAAAAGTATAGCAGAACATATTTTTAATATTTTCCAGACTTTGTCTCTATTCATTCTAGATATTTTATTTCTGTTCCAATATATAATGATTGCTGTAATAGCAGCTAAAAATATGAATATATTATGAATCAAACCAAATGGTTTATATAAAAACTTAGGGTATTCATTGACAAAAAATTCTCTTAGCATAGTAAAACTTCTTTCTGTTTCATCATTTTATCATAAAACAATTAAAAAAGACATCTTAAGATGTCTTTAGTTGAACAATTACTCCTACTACTACAATTGCTACTACTAAGATCATTAGTATATTTGCTGGAATATTGATAAAAACAGGTAGATATTGTTTTATCAAAGAACCTCCAGCAAAACTACTTACTCCAATTAAAATTGGTTTAATAAATAAAGTTGATAAAGCACCTACGATTAATGATACAGCGGCTTGAATTAAAAATGCAATACGTGCATCTTCAATAGGAATATAAGAACTAATTGATTTAAATGTTAGGTATGCTACAGCAATAAATAATGCTAACTTTTCAAGTTTATATCCTGCTCCTGCTAGAAGTACTCCACCTACAATACAAGCTATAATAAGGACTGTACTATCATTAATTAAATTTAGCAAACCATTGGCATATCCAACTAGGTTATATCCAATTAGAAACCATGCTACAGTAATCAATATTTTTTGAATTTTAAAACCAAATAAACACAATAGTAATCCAGTGATAAGAATAATTAGAGACATTACTTGTTCTGGCATTTTATTTACCTCCTCTCTTTAATCTATATATCTTTTTGTATATTTCAAATACTACTATTATTATAAGCGATAATAGGAATAATTGTAAGATTGTAATGATTGAAAGAGGTGTTACTTTTAAGAACACTGCTGTAAATGGTATTTCTGCCATAATAATTTGTAATCCAATCGAACCAATAATTGTTAATGCAAGAATTGGATTTGTTGTAAGAGGTTCTTTAAATACGGTTCTCTTTTCACTTCGACAATTTAATACATTTATATTTTGAACAAATACCATCAACATCATGATGATAGATCTTGATAAAGTCATGTCTATTTCTTTATCCATTAGATATTTCCATACACCAAATACAATAATGGTAATGGTAATACCTAAAATACATACTTCAATTGCTAAATCTTTTGAAAATAATGATTCTTTGGTATCTCTTGGTTTTTCTTTCATAATATTCTTTTCGGTTTTTTCAAAAGATAATGCGATATCTTGAAGGCCATCTGTTACAATATTTAGCCATAGCAATTGGATGGCTAGTAACGGAATATCATAGCCAAAGGCAATAGATAGTAAGAAGAAACATACCTCTGCTAATCCACATCCTAATAAGAATAGTGTTATTTTACGAATGTTACTATAAGCTGTTCTTCCTTCTTTAATTCCAGCAACAATAGAAGTGAAATTATCATCTACAACAATCATAGATGCAGTTTCTTTTGCTACATCTGTTCCGCTACCCATAGCTATACCAATATTAGCACTTTTGATAGCTGGAGCATCATTTACCCCATCTCCTGTTACGGCAACAAATTCTCCTTGACGTTTTAGTGAATTTACAATATCTAGTTTATCCATAGGAGTTACACGTGAGAATACTTTTGTGCAACTGACAAATTGATCAAATTCTTTTTCGCCTTTATTACGATATTTTTCAACATCTTGACCAGTTGCAATTTCTGAATCTTTACTTACTATTCCTAATGATTTCCCAATAGCTCCTGCTGTTAGAGGATGATCACCCGTAATCATGATTACTTTAATACCAGCTGTCTGGCATTCTTTAATAGAATCTTTTACTTCTTCTCTTATTGGGTCGATAAATCCAACCATACCTAAGAATTTTAAATTCTTAATTGCTTTTTCTGTTGGTTCTTTAAAGATTCCATCAGCAATGGCAATTACACGATAACCATTTCCTGTTAATTCTTCATTTTGGGTTATGTATTTTTTATCTTCTTTTGAAAAAGACATAATTTTTTCTAAAGAACCTTTTACTGTACAATGTATTTTACCATCTTGTTCATAGAAAACTGCTGAATATTGATTTTCAGATTCATATGGAATTCTTTCTATGATTTCTTTTTTGTCTTTTATATTAAGTTTAGCTGCCATGCTTAAGAAAGCTATATCAATAGAGTCTCCAAAATAAATGTAACCACCATCTTTTGATTTTTCAAGATGTGCTTCATTATTCATAGCTCCTAATTGTGCTATTTGATAGGCATCTTCGATTTTAGCATTGCCAATTGGTTTGACTTTACCATCATCATTATATCCTGTACCACTTATTTCAAAACGTTCTCCATTTTCTAATAGTATTACTTTTGCAGTTTGTTCATTTACTGTAAGTGTTCCTGTTTTATCTGATGCTATTACGGTACAACTACCTAATGATTCTACAGAATTTAGTTTTTTGACAATTACATTTTTTTTAGCCATTCTTTTGGATGCAATTGTTAGAGCCATTGTTAGTGCAAGAGGTAATCCTTCTGGCATAGCAGATACAGATAATGCAATTACACTTAAGAAAATGGCACTCATTTTGTATCCTCTGCCCATTAAAACGAAAGTTGTTATAAAAGCAATGATAACGATAATAATACTTATTTGTTTTGAAAATTTTTCTGTACGTATTGTAAGAGGAGATTTTTCTTCTTCTGTTGTAGTAACTTTTTCTGCTATTTTACCTATTTCTGTATAGGTTGCTGTATGTGTTACAACTGCTAAAGCACGACCAGTTATTACAGATGTTCCAGCATATACCATATTTTTTCTTTCTGCTAAAGGTGTTTTTTCTGGTAATATATCAATACTTTTTACTATTCCTACACTTTCCCCCGTTAGTGGTGATTCATCTACCTGGAAGTTATGACATTCAATAATACGTGCATCAGCACTTACTTTTGTTCCACTTTCTAATACGAGTATATCTCCTGGAACCACTTCTGTAGAAGGAATTACAATTTCTCTTCCTTCTCTTAATACTCTGGCTGTTGCTTTAATCATAGATGTTAAACTTTCGGCATCTTTTCTTGCTTTCCATTCTTCATAAGTACCCATTATAACATCTACTAAAATAATAAATATTAAAGCAATCGCATCGATCTTTTCTCCAATTAGAAATGATAGGAATACTGTTACTACTAAAATTACTTCAATAGGGTTTTCAAATTGAGATAAAAACAGTCTCAAAATACTATCTTTTTTTTGGGAAGGTAGTTCATTTAATCCATACTTGTTCTGTAAAAATGGAATTTGTTCGCTACTTAGACCTGACCAACTAGAATCTAAATATGCAATTACTTCTTCGATATCCATACTAAAATATTTCATAATAATTCTCCTTTAATAAAAAACTTATCTGTATGAACAGATAAGTCTCTTTATTTCATTTATAACCAGTAAAACGTGTTGTTGATTATAAAACATACAAGTATGTTAAATACTCCCTTATCATCTTATGTATTATATCATATTTTATGTTTTTTTTCTATAGGATTGTCATTAATAATTCAATTATTAATCCTACAATTACACCTGTTATATATATAATGCCTGTAATCATAAGGTTTTCTTTAAGATTTTTATTTGATTTAAATAGTACTAATATTGCTACTCCACTTCCTGTTAGTAATCCTGCTATTGCTGTTCCTAATTGAATTATATTGTTTACATATAATTCAGATATCACTATACTTGCACCGCAATTTGGAATCAAGCCAATTAAACTACTAATAAATGGTGCTAGGAAAGTATTTTTAGATAGAATTTCTTTTAGGCAATCTTCTCCAACGTAATGCATGATTGTATTTAACGCAAAAGTAACAATTGCTATAAAGAAAATTGTCTTTATCGTATGAAGAATACTTGATTTCAAAATTCCTTCTTCACAGTGGCAATGATCATGTTCACATAAGTCATGAATATGTTCTTCTTTTTTTGTTTCATTTTTATGGTATATAAAATCAATGATAAATCCTACAACTAATCCTACGATAAATTTTATAGATAGAATTGTAGCTATTGTTTTAAAAGAAGCTTGTTCACTTATTAAAATAGGTAACATTTCATCAGAAGTAGATAAATAAACTGCTACTAATGTTCCTAATGAAAGAATTCTTGTTATATATAAATTGGTTGCTAGAACACCAAAACCACATTGTGGTAATAAACCTAATAAACTTCCAATTGCTGGTCCAAATTTACCAGATTTTTTTATCATATTTGTTGTTTTAGAACTGAATTTATGTTCCATTAATTCAATTATTAAAAACGCTATAAATAAAAAAGGTATTAATTTTACAACATCTAATAAGGTATCTATTAACACATCTATCATAGAGATTCCCCTTTTCTAACATTATCATTTTATACAACTAAATATTATTAGTCAAGAAAAAAGATGGCTATTTTTTGTTCCATCTTTCATTAAACATATTATTTAAATAATCTACTCCAAAGTAATGATCCATTAGTTCTTCTATTTTATTTTGAGGAGGTATTCCTTGTTCATACTTTTTACCTCTTTCAATGCAACCTATTGTTAATATTGCATCAAATACTAAGAATACGACTGCTATATTCATAAAAATATGGCTTTCTTTTGTATTGATTTTAGCTATCCACTCTTTTAGCTTAGGGAATATTAATTTAATCCATACAAGTCCTAATATACCCCAAAATAATGAATATGGTAAACATACACGACCATTGATATTAAAAGGTTTGGATTCGTAATTCCATGCTACGAATCCAAACGCTATTTCCATTAAGTATGACATTACATATTCTAGAATGGTACCTGTAAAAAATGATGCTGTAAATATATGAAATGGTTTCGTATCTTTCATATGATATAAAACAAGTGATAATATTATTCCTCCGAAGCCATATATAATATTGAATGGTCCAATTACTAATGCTGTATGATTAATAAGGACTCCCTTTTTTATGAAAGTCCATATTCCTTCCACTAACCATCCAAATACACAGGATATAAGGAATATGTAAAATGTATCATGACCTGACAATTTCTCTTTTGACTTTGTCATAGGTATTCCCCCAATACATATTCATTATATCAAATATGAATTTTTATAACAAATTTAGCTATTTAATTCTTCTAATCTATAATTGATTAACATTTCTAAATTCTCAATATCCATATTGTCATCTCCATCATAGAATTTTTCTTTTTCTCTATGTAATGTTTCTAGGATATATTCTAATTCAGAAATACTATTTGATTTTGGTACTCTTCTTCTTATCATTTCTTTAATGACGTAGAAATCAAATTCTTTTTCGTATTCTGTGTCTTTATAAGAAGAATAATTATTTTCTAATCTAGTAATTAAATTGCTTAATGTAATCATATCTTTTGTTTTGTTATATCTATTAATATTTTTTTCTAATTTATTCTTTTCGTTTAATACTAGTGTATTAAATTCTATTCCTATAATTGGTAAACCATCTTTATTACGTTTTGTTTTAAATTCTGATGCTGCTCTTACTACTTTTTCTAAGTATGTATGATCTGATGTAAGAGATAAATTAACAAGTATAAAGTCTGGTTCAACATAAGGACGATTAGAATTATTATAATTTGGTCTTAAGGCATATTTATCTAATATGAATGTATTTTTGTATCTAGTATTATCTATCATTTCAAATGGATGATAGTATTTTACTTTACTAGTACAAGAGCATTCATTACAAATGTCATATAATGACATGGTTTTAATTCCTTTGTCTAATACACCATTAAATCCAAAATAGAATTTATTAAATGGTTTTAAGTTATCATTTGATACTAGAGTTGCTTTAATATCAATGTCTTTTGATAATGTATTATGCCATGCTTCTAAATAACTATTTGTTTTATTAAATTCTTCTTCGAAATCTACTCTACTTAAGAAGAACATAAATTCATTATTATATTCGTAAATTTTAATTTCTTTACCATATAATTTTTCGATTCTAAATTTATTAAGATTTGATCTCGTTTTGATTTCATAGTTATAGATTTTTCCATACATATTTTTAATATTATTTTCTATTTGGTAAGAATCAAACATTGAATATATTTTATATTTATTATCCATTTCCATTAATGATGCTTTATCTGTATTCATTATCTTATTTAAATCGGATAGATAATCACATTCATTTTTATATACAGACGAATCTATTTTATTTACATCATAAAGCTTTAGTTGAATAATTGCTTCTTCTTTCGTCAATTTGAAATGACGAATTAAGAAGTTTTCCAATACATGTTCTCCTTTTGCAATATTTAAAGATGTAATTTCTTCTATTCTACTTTCGTATGTAAGAATATCATTATATGTATTAGGTGTTGAAAGTAAGATTGGTCTTTTTGTTTCTGTTTTCTTTTCGAAATATCTAGGTATTAAATATAGCATATAAGATAGGATTGTTTTTATATTCTTGTTATTTAAATCTTTTTTATCTACTACACTAAGCATTTTAGGAATATTACCGATTTTTTTACGATTAACTCCTATTGAGCTATCTCTATATATTTTGAATATATTGATAATATCATTTATTCTAAAATCATCTAATAAGTTTAAAACTGTTACTAAATCATTATATGATATCTTGCTCTTCTTATTGATTTCACAAATTATTTCTTGTAGTTCTCTTGATTTTGTTATTTTTTCTAAAAGGCTAATTTTCATTCCTTTTATATTATCATCTAAAAAATTTAAATATAATGTATTAATTACATAAGAATTCTTATTTTCTAATGCTTTATATATTTTAATGATTTCTTCATCCTTAAATATTACTTTTTGGATATTATTCGTAAAAATTTCTTTTTTATCATGTAATGATAGTACATCTAGAATATCTTGTAAATTATTTTTATTGTAATATTTAATTAATGAATCTTTTGTAAAATATGGGATTAGTTCTTTTTTATTAATATTATTAATTAGAGATGCAATATCATCTTTATTTTCTTTAAATAGTTTTATAAGAATATCGTCATTCTCTAGTAATTGTTCTGCTTCTTGCATTCTGATTTGATTAATAAAATCAATTAAAATATTTGTTTTTAATTTTAGTACTTCATCATGGTTTCCAAGTAAATAAGGAATTGTATATTCGTCTAATTCAAAATTATTACTAGAAATAATTTTAGACATAATTGTTGTATTTTCATAAATGTTCTTTCGATAGTTTACTGGAATTGTATTAATTAGATTTATTAGTAATTCACTACTTCTTAGGGAAGAACAATTATTTACAAATGTATCTTGTTCATCTGGTATAAAATCACCAGCCATAAAAATTTCTTCTAATTCACTTGTATCTTTTTTTGGAAGTAATGTTGCAATATGGATACAAACTTCTTTACTATCTAGGATATGTTTTTTAAATAAAGTTGGGTTAACTTGTAATAATTGTTTTACTACATGATTATTAAAACTAATTATTTTATTTTCAGATAAATCTTTTAATAAATGATTTGGTAAAGATTGAACTAATAATTTTATATTTATTTCCTTATCTTCTTTTAATGCTTCTATAAATTCATCATATAGATTTAATGTAAATAATTTTTGAATATCCTTTTTAGGAAGAGAATATAATAAAACAGCATTGATTCCATCTAATAGATGTGTTCTTCTTTCTAATAAATATTCTTTTGTATTTGTTGGTAATGTTTCTAAAACATATGGATCTTGGCATACTGTTAATACTTCTAAAACTTTTTCGTTTTTTAGAAGTTCATTTTTTACATCTCCTTGTGTACTTCTTACTAAGTGATATAAAACAATATAAGAAGGTTTTTTTGATAATATATAATTTAAACTATCAAAATTTATATAATTAAATATCTTATCTTCTTTTACATAATTATCTTCTAATGCTTTAACATAAATATCTAAATAATCTCTATCATTAGCTACTTTATATAAATCACTTTCTAATGAATTCGTAAATTCTATTACTACTTTATTACTATATACTGTTAGAAGTTTATAGTCTTTTAACAGTTTTTCTTTGATATCATCTGTTAATGCATCAAATCTTAATCCATTAGATATTAAATAATTATCCACAGAAATATCACTTCTTAATCTTTTTAATTCAATAGAATCAATATCATCTAATATATCTTCTGAATTTAAGAATTCATCCCCGTGTATAATGCTTTCTTTTACTCTAGGAAGCGCTAATATTTTATCTCTACTATTAACGAAAGAATTGGTTAAAGATACAATCATAGATCCTTGAATGTTTGTTTGTTCTAATAGTTTTAGGAATTCATCATCTTCAATTAGTTTTTCAAGAGTATCATTTTCTTCAAATTTATTACATGCATAAAGATATAGATAAATGGCATCTATATTGTCTTCAAATTTAAAAGTTCCTTTATGTATTCTCTTGTTTAATTCTAATAAATATTCCTTGTTTGTTTTTAATTCTTCTACTAATTCCTCATTTAAAGCTTCTTTTGGATTTATCTTCATAGTAGCCACTCCCTTATTCTTAATCATTATATCATTATTTTAGCATAAAAAAAAGGAGTATTATTCCTTATTTTTTATTGCATTTTCTGCAAATAAATATGCATCACTTAAGCTTTCTGTACAAGCAAGAAAACCACTTGAGTGAACGAATCTCGCAGTTTTAATGTTAGATATTTTTTGTAATTCTTCATCATGTAATCCACAATATTCTGGATTAAAATGATACGCTAATTCTTTAGAAAACTCCGATATTGTAATTGGTTTAATACAATATCCTCCTCTATTTGATGGATATATTACTACTTTAATTTCTTTAGCCTTAGGATTTTCTGAGTGAAATAAAGCTTCTTGATATGGTAAGTAATCTTTTAGTTCTAGAATTCCATCTTTAACTTTATCTATTTCTTTTTCCACTTTTTCAGCAGCTTCTATTAATGCATTCTCTTTGATAATCATTCGATCAAATATTTTTTCAGCAACAGATACTGCAATCATAAAATTATCATCATTATCAACATCTTCATTCCATGCTTTATTAAATAAATCAATAATTTTATCTAAATCAGTTAACCTATATTCTGCCTCTATCTTAGGGAATAATCCATTGTCAATTCCATCAATTTGCATAATGAGTTTTTCATCTATTATTTTCCATAGTTTTTCACTATGTGTAGGATTAATTGTTTTTGTATAATCGTGACCAAATCTATCCCATAATAATCCAAAAGAACAATACTTTATTTTTTTATTACGCATTTTGGCATCTGGACCATGGTGGTCAAATTCTCCGTATCCAATATCATAAACAATGGCATGATCATATGATTTTTCTGCTATATTAACTCTACAAACAACTGGATTTTCTATTATTTTGGATAAAAACATTGTAGAGAAAACATCATCTGGATGAAAAGTCGAAGAATGGGTAATTAAATTAGCTTCGTTTATATTTTTTGTTATTTTTAACATTTTTCACTCTCCCTTTTTTACTTGTAAATCTTGCTAGTTTTGTTATTTCAATAAATATAATTGGAATGAAGGATATGAATAAAGCTGAGAAATAATTCTTTAATCCTATATTCATAAATCCAGTTCTAGGAATAAAATTTACAATCACAGTAAGAAGAATCATTCCAATAGCTATACATATTAATCTTATACTTTTAAATGATTTCCATATATTTACTAGAAAAGCTTTTTCACTTAAATATGCATAGGATAACCATAACATGATAAATAATAAGGTAATAACTAATATAGTATAAGTTAAACTAAGTATTCCACCATTTGCTAGAATAAACATATATGGAATTGTAAATGCAAAACAGATACAAAAGGCTTCTAAGAAAGTAATAAATAGTTCTTGAAAACCAATCCAGACATTTTCTGGCATAGGATTTCTATACATTAAATCTGTATCAAATGGTAAATGTTTATATACATATTCTGCATTTAGATATGTTAACACTTTTAATAACATTGTTAGAAATAAATTATAGTACAAAGGGAATTTCTGAACGGTAATAGCAATAACAGTAAATAATAAACCACCATAAATAGCTAGATTAAACTTTATTGTTCTTGTGTAATTATCTCGTACTCCTCTACTTTGTTTAATAAGTTTATATGCTCCTTCTAAACTGTCAGAGTATAATGAATCAGGAACTATTTTTAGCACTTTTTCATAATCGTTTGTATCCACAGCAATATTTCTTCGAATATCATAAGTCTCTAATTCTTCTAAAGATACATATTTGTTTTCAGAATCTGAAGAAAGATAGATAATTTTTATTCCAGCTCTATTTAATTTTTTAGCAATATTAATATCATAATCATCTGTTATTACATATTTTGTATGATTATATTTTTCTTCATCTTTAAAAGATGTTTTATATAAAGTGTTTATTGATAACGGAATTGTTATTAATGCTATTGATAAAGCATTAATAATACTTGTTACGATGTTGTATTCTTTTCTATTAAGAATAAAAAATATTATAAATAGTACAAGAGATAATCCATATAATATTCCATGAATAACTCTTGTTTTTCGATACAAAGTATCTTTATAAGTCCCTTTATTTTTATTTACATTTAATTCTTTAAATGTCATGATTACTACTGCTAGTAGTATTGAAAAAAATAAATTAACATATATATCCATATAAAACCACCCAAGTTTATTATATCACGGCATTAAAAAAAGTGCTATAAAGCACTCATTTGTTTTAATTTTTCTCTAAAAAAGTAGTCATTTTCTTCTTTTTTAGGGAATTCAGCACTAAAAGATTTTCTTTCTGTGGATTCCAAGGTTGCATAAGATGTAATAGAAATCACATTTCTATCATTTTCTGTTATTTTATCCGTTGTTCTAATCATTTTTGGTTCATCATCTACACAAACTCTTGAAATATCTAAGAAAATAGTAGATTCTCCTTGTTCTTCCATAATATATGCTTCAAAGCATCGATTTTCTTTTCTTTCCCCATCTACTAATGCTAAAGATCCATTCACGTATACTAAGTCTTTTTCTTTATGAGCAGTAAATTCCACAATTTGTAACTCTGTTACAGTAGAATCTTTCATAGGATATGCAGTATCTCTTATTTCTTTACAATAACTTAAAAGATTGGTAATTCTATTTTTTTTCTTTTGAGTTGTAATTCCTATAAATTTAAAATTCTGTTCTAATAATATTTTGTCATTTTTGTTCATGGAACTTCACTGCTTTCATTTGTATAATAATTTTCTTAAATCTTTGTCTTTATTTTTTTGGAAAAATTCCGGATTAAAAAGCATATTTTTAATTTCTTTTTTGCTTTTTCTTTTGCCTGTTATTTTCTTCTTTGATGCTGGTACTTGATACTTTAATATATAACTATATAATGTAATAAAATCTATTAATAATGTTGAAAAAATAAATAGATATGGAATCCAAGAAGAATCCATATAATAGAATCCTACTATAATGGTTAAAGCTTCACATACTGTTTTTACTTTTCCTAGTTTACTTGTTTTAATATTTGATCCATTATAAAATCCTCTATAGCTAATGAAAAAAATAATAGCTTCAATAGTTACTATTGATAAGTAAATAGGATTATGTAATGATAATAAGATAAGTGATGTTATTCCAAACATCTTATCTGACACTGCATCTAGTAAACTTCCAAAGAATGTAGATACATGTAATCTTCTTGCTAATTGACCATCAATACAGTCTGTTAAAAGGATAAAAAGAGCGCATAAGCAAGTTACTCTATTGTCTTGATAGAAATAAATAGGAATTAATAAAAATGTTCCTATAATTCTTAAACTTGTAATAGAGTTAACAATTATTAATTTAATTTGTTGACTTTTCTTATCTTTTAACATCTTTTACCTCATTTAAATATACTAACAATGGCATATACAATTGTCAATATGTTATATCACTATATTTTAATACATATGTATCTTTTACATTATTAATCTGAATTTGATTAATTTCTTCTTTGGTTGTACTAATTTGAATTTCTGTATCTAATCCATCTATTTTTACATTATATATAAACACTCTTAATCCTGTATAATCTATTGGTTCTACTTCAATATCTTTAATTAGATCAAAAATATAACTTGGATTTAGATAATTTATATTTACGTATGTAAGTTTTTCTTTTTTATCTTTTTCTGTATAATCAATATTTTTGGGTTTCGTACAAAGACCTTCTTCTTTCCCATTTAAAATAGTACCTTTACAATTATACATATAAGTAGCTTTATCACTCGCATAAGCTAGTAATTGATAAGAATATGTATAGTTATTCTTTTTCAAATGTTCTTGTTGCTCTTTAAAATCTGTATATGCTGTTGTAGCTTGTTCTGGTTCTTCTGTAGAATTATTTATTAAATTATTGAAATTGTTTTCATATTTTTTTGAAAAGAAACTATCTGGGATAATAAACATGATAAGGATAAGTAACACGATTATGCCAATGGCATAATATTTAAGAAATTTTTTTCTTTCTTTCATTATTCTACAATCGTATGAATGATTTTCTCTTTACTTAAACCATTTATATAATCTAAGCAAGTCATTTCTTTTTTACCAAATGGTTTTACTTTGGTAATGTATATTACTTTATCCTTTGTACATATTCCAATATTGTCTTTGTTTATTTCACATATAGTTCCTGCTGAAAGGTTAGAATCTTTATCTCCTATATAACATTCTAATATTTTTATTTCTTCCCCATTTATAATAGTGTATGCTCTTGGCCAAGGATATAATCCTCTTACTTTATTAAATACATCTCTTGCAGGTTTATTAAAATCAATATGTTCTTCTTCTCTTGTTATATTCCAAGCATATGTTGCTTCATCATCATTTTGTTTTATTCTTGGATTAGATCCAATAACTATACTAGGTAATGTTCTTATAAGTAAATCTCTTCCTATGATACTCAAAGTATCATGTAATGTTCCAACATTATCTGTGTCTTTTATAATGTATTCTTCTTTTGTAATCATATCTCCGGTATCCATATTTTTATCCATGTACATGATTGTAACTCCCGTTTTTTCTTCTCCGTCAATAATAGCATGATGTAATGGAGCTCCTCCACGTAATCTAGGTAATAGAGACGCGTGGACATTGATACAACCTAGTTCAGGAGCATTTAATATTTCTTCAGGTATGATTTGCCCATATGCGCATGTAATAATAATATCTGGTTTTGCTTCAATAATATGTTCGTATTCTTTACGTATCTTTACTGGTTGAAATACTGGTATATTATGTTTTAAAGCAACCTTCTTAATAGGAGTTTGTTCTAGTTCATGATGACGTCCTACTTCTTTATCCGGTTGTGATACAACCATAATAACATTTGTATTCTCAATTAATGCTTCTAAGATTGGTACAGCAAATTCTGGTGTTCCCATAAATATTACTTTTAAGTCTTTCATATATATCACCATGTTTATTATAACAAAAAAAAGCGATTTCATCGCCTTTTTTATATCTCTTTTACGTTATTTTAACCAAGATACTTTTTTAAATATAAATAGTACTGCTATTCCACTAATTATGATAAATGGAATAGATATTAAAACCGCATCTAAAGTATTTGGATTTTCAGGAATAAATTTCGCTTCAATTAATACATCTGCACTAGGCATTGTAAATTTATAATCAGTAAAAGTTATTACATTACCATTGGCATCTGTTACTTTTACTTCTGAAAGTACATATCCTTTTTCTGGTACAACTTCGAATACTATACCTTCTCCACTTGCTGATCTACCAATTGCTTTTATTGTTCCTTTTCCTTCTACTACTTTTGTTTCAATAGCATAATCCATATTTAGCTTGATAATAATAGTATGTTTTATATGTTCTTCTGGAGTCAATTCAGTTGACTCTCCTGGTTGAAAACCGAAGCTATTAATTCCATAAGGAATTACACTTTGAAGAGGATTTTTTACTGATTCTTCGCAAAATTCGTATATGTCATTTGTTTTTCCTTCTTGTGAAGAAGGACTAATTGTTTCATCTCCACCATCAAGTTCAGGTAATGATTGTTCTATAATACATTGTTGAATTTCTGAATTGACATAATTTGTAGATAAAGTTAGTACTACACCATTTTTTACTAAATCTAATGATATGATGTAATTGTAATATAAATCTTCATCATCATATCCAGAATTATCTTTAATTAAATTTGTAATATCTTCTGTATACAATTCTTTACCATTAAGATCATATTTTGTAATTTCATATGTTGCACTTATTTTTTCGTGATTATAAGATACGTTGGTAATATAGATTCCGTTTTGATTAATATCTCCTGCTGGTCGTTCTGTATTATTATTGTATTTTTTAGAAATTATTCTTTTTTCATCTTTATTATAAATATCTAAATAGTATGTAGATAATTTAGATTTTCTAATGATAATATAATAATCACCACTTATGTATCCTCGTATTAGAGAATTACTATTTTTAGCTAAATCATAAATAAAATAATAGTTTCCTAAATAAGATTTTATTTCTGCATCAGATAATGAATCTATTTCTAGTTCAGTACATTCTTCATCTCTAGGGCATTCGTATATATAACTTGATCCAGGAGAATAAGAAATACTTTTTTCAGAATCTAAAGAATAATATATGCCTTCATATTTTCCAGCCATTTTAGAATAGATAATAGGATATTGTGGATAGTCTTTAACAACTTCATCATAGGTATTATAATCTTCTGATGATATTGTTTTTAAATATTTTCCTTTATTGTTATATACTTGAACGCTTAGTCCAGGAAATGTAGGTTTTACAAAATAATATTCACTATCTATTTCTGTTCCATATAATAATGTGTTATTTTGTTCAAAGTCCCAACCATAACTAAACTCTTCTTTAGCAAATACTAGGAATGGTACTAAAAGTAAAAGCAAAAACAATAATTTCTTTTTCATATATATTACCTCTATACTAAAATAATTATACACCAAAAGCATTTTATTTACAATGTGTCAAAAAAACAAGCTATTTACGCTTGTTTTCTCCTTGTAGTTCTATTACATCACATAATTGTTTAACTCTTTCGATAATTCTCTTTGCTTTTATTTCATCATCACTATGATTGTTGATTCTTAAATGACTTTCTAATCCTTCTAGATTTAAGTTGGATGTAAAGAATGTTGTTTTATAATTGTTCATTCTTTTTTGAAGTATTGTTCCAAGTATTTCATCTCTACTCCAATCTGTCACTTTTTCTGCACCAATATCATCTATTAATAGTAAATCTACATTTTCTAAATAATCCATTCTATCTGCAAATGTATCGAAATCACTTTTAATATCTCTTAATAATTCTGGAAAATATACAATTTCTGATGATATTCTTTTTTTGGATAATTCATTAAATAAAGCGGAAATTAGATAGGTTTTTCCACACCCAAAGTTACCATGAAGATATAATCCTTTATGTTCTCCATTCTTATCATATGTATCATAGAATTGTTTAATCCATTTTATAACTTCTAATCTTTCTTTATCTTTATCAATATCTTTCATAGAAGCATTTAAAATATCTTTGTCTCTAGTACTTTTATTTTCTTCCTGTTTCATTGCTTCTTTTTTGTATTTACATGGAACATAAGAGAAGATAATTTGATTATCATTTTCTTTTGGATACATTACGTGACCTTCTAAACGATTTTGACAATAAATTAAACCTTTACATTTAGAACAATTGCTTAGTTCTCTAACTGTTTCTTCCAAGGATGAAGTATATTTCATTGCTACTTCATTTGATACACCTATTGTTTTTACTAATCTTCTAAATTTTATGTCTTTTGATGCTTCTTGGTACGATTCTTCTAAAGATTTCATATTTACTTCACTTTTCATTTTATCACCTGAATTCTTTTAATAATTCATCTAACTCTTCTTGCTCTTCTTTAGTTATTTCTGCTTTTTCTATTGTTTTGTTTAACCAAGATGGTTCCACAGATGTTTTCTTTACTGTTTTACTTTTTGTTTTACCATTTTCTTTTCTTGCAAGTTCCATTGCTTCGGTTGCTGTCTTAATTCCTTCTCGTGCCCATTGACTTGCAATTGTTTCAACGTATGATTTTGATAATTTATTATTGTTTTTTCTTAGTACATAATCAATTAAAACATTTACTGCTGCTGGAGTTAATTTCATATCAACTAATAAGTATTCTAATAATTTTAGTTCACTAGATGATGGTTTTAATCCTTTATTCTTAATTCTCAAGTAATCATATGGTGTTGTATTTTCAAATTGATATATTTTTTCTGTTAAAGCATCTTTTGGTGTAATAGATTCTTTTAAAGAATCTGGTTGAGATTTATAAACTAAACTTGGTAATTTACCATCATTGTTATATTGATAATATTTACGAGCATTTTTTCTTAATAATTCTTCGTTTATTACACCATTGTCTGTGATAGAAGTTTTTACAATTTCAGACATTTTTAATGTATCCAAATTATAGATAAATGATAATTGTTCAATCATTTCTTTCATTTTTTTCGTTAACGATTTTTTATTCATCAATCCTTTTGGGAGAGAAGATAATAATAGATCAAAATTAATGTTACTATCTATGTGAATTGTACTAGTTGTTCTATTTCTTGTTTCAAACGGAATGATATTTGGAGATGAGTCATATATTTCATTTAAAGAAACAGATATATCTTCATATGATTTTAAATTGATTTCAGGAAGACTATATTCTTTTTTCAGTAAATCATATTCATATTTTCCTATTGCATTGTATAAAGCAACATTAAATATCGGAGATGCAAAAAAATCTTTGGATGATAATGGAGAGTATAATTCATATACATAAGAATTTGGATCTCCTTCTTTGAAATACGTTTTTAATAAACCTACTCCTTCTAGAGATTGTCTAGCTATTTTGATTGTTTCAATACTACTGCTCATCATTGTCATTAAATGATGATGAGTATAATCTTTACTGATGAAATCTAATAATTTAATATCTCTTAATAAAGTAAAGTATAAACCGATAGCAATCGGTCCTATTAAAGGCTCATATAGTGTTATTACGTTATTTTTATCTTCTTCGGTTATAATGCTTCTATTGATTACAGTATATGTATCTGCTGGTAATAAAGAAAATAGTTTCATAACAACACCTTCTCCCTTATATGTATTATAAACTAACGAATATTTTTTTTAAAGAAAAAAACATGTTTTCCATGTTTTTCATTGTGTCATTCACGGGAATTCTACTAAGACTTCTTTTGTACTAAATACTTTGTTTAAACTAACAATATGATATTGTATATTGTTATTAGATGTTTTTGTAGGACCTTCAGGAATTACCGGAGGTTCTTCTTGAATTGGTTTGTTTTCTACGACAGGTTGTTTTGTCGTATTGGTATCAGAATTGTTTTCTTTTTTGTCTGTTAGTTTTACATTCAATTTAAAGATGTATTCTGTTCCGTCTACTTTTAGAGTAATAATATTTGTGTTGTCTTTTGATAGAATATCTAAATTAATGAGAAGAATTATTTCTTTGTTATTTAATTCTTCATGATAGGTGCTTGGTTCTAATACTTTTACTCCTCTTGTTTGGGAAGTAATTCTATTAGAAATTGTGTTTAACGTCATTTTAATAGCTACTTCATTAGATTTTTTATTATTTATAGCTGTAATTGTATAAATATTATCTTCTAGTGAAACATTAGCATTTTTGTTATTGTTAGAAAGATTTATAAATGTATTTTCGGAAATGTTTGCTTGTTCATCAACAGTTTCTTTTAAACCTAGAATATCTACATTTTCTACTTCTAAATTGTTATATACTTTCAATGTTATTTCTTTAGTGATGTTGTTATGTGTATATGAGTATATATACGTACCATATTCTGCTATGAATTCATCATTGTCTGTATCAATGATAACAAGTCTATTACCTATTACTTTTCTTACAGTAACAACAGCTTCTTCCATAACACCGTTTTCTAATACTACATTTTTATTAATATGAATACGTGTACCTGTATATGCCTCTGTAACTACTTCTCTATTGAAACTCCATGCTTCTACTTGTTTTTCCTTACCAGAAAAATCATCAGCAGCTGTATATGGCAATTTTTTCTTTCCTTCATTATTTTTTTGTTCTTCTGTTTCATTTGATTTTGTTTCTTCATCAGATTTTTTATCCTCTGATGTTTTGCTTTCTTCAGGAGTTATATTTGTTTCTCCTTTGTTATCATTTGTTTCAGAAGAATCTGATTTTTCAGTTTCTTGTTGTGTTTCTTTTGAATCAACCTCTACCGCTTCTTTTAAGCTATTTGTTTCTTCTTCAGAACTCTGGTTTTCTTCTCCCGCTTCGACTTCTTGTACCGGAGTCTCATTATTTAATGATTTGTCGTTTTTAGAAAATCCATCGATAATTAAGACTCCAATTGCTACTAATAGAATTAATCCAAGAATGAAGAACATTATCTTCTCTTCTTTGGTTAATCCTTGCTCATTTGTTTCCATTCTTAATTATCTCCTTCTGTTTTTTTGTTAGAAAATAATTTTTCCCTTTGACCTCCAAACTATTCTAGCTATTTTTTTGATATTACTTTGACTAATATCTATCACCTTTTGTGACACGGTTTTTATTATATATTTTTTCATTCTGTAAGGCAAGAAAAAACTGGATAATATCCAGTTTATTTCATGTATTCTTCAAACATTTCTTTATATACTGAAAGTAATTCTTTTGTTTCTTCTTCTGTCAAGTCTTCTACTTTTCCATTACTATCTTCTTTATTCGTTGTTACTGTTCCTTCATGGAAACCAATAATTTCTCCTTCTTTAACAGCTACAACTGTAGGAACTTGTAATCTTTTTTCACCAGTATTGATATTTTTTCCTTTATCAGTTGTTAATATATAATCTGATAACTCATTAGCTAGTAATGTAAGTAAATCGTGATATCCATTTGAACCTTCTCTAATTTGTTTTGCTTTATTGTGATCATTTAATTCGTATGTATCACGAATATCGTTTTCCACTTTATCGTCTGGTCTAACATTTACATAATAGATTTTATCTAATTTTGTTGATGAAGCTGCATCTAGTAAAACAGTTACAGAATTTCTACAATATGGATCTGCTGCATAACAAAAATATATTACTCCTGATCCTTCCTCTAGTATTTTATTTGCTTCGCTTAATTCTATGTATTCCACACCATTTTTTTCTTTAATGGTTAATTTTTTGTTTGTTTGACCATTTGAACGAGCAGTACCATTGATAGATTCATATTCTTTTTTCAATTTCTTTTCACTTTCCGTGGCTTTTATTGCGTCGAAAGGATTTTCTCCATCTTTCATGCCTTTTAAAATAAAATATCCACTTAAGAAGATTACTACTATTATGAAAGCTGCAATGATTGTTCTTCCATAATTATTTTCTTCTTGGATGATTGTTGGTAATTTCGTCTCTTTTTTAGGAGATTTTGTACTTTTCTTTGCCACTGTATTCTTTTTAGCACTTACTTTCGAAGTTGCTTTTGCTTTTTTTGTTGTTTTTGTTGTTGCCATTAATAACAGCCTTCCTTCTATATTATTATTATAGCAACATCTTCTGAAAATTAAAAGAAAAAGTAGACTTTTGTCTACTCTTCACAATTCACATCTTCTAATTTCATTTTTTCATTTCCAATTACAATTTTATTACTTAAAGTGTAATCACAAACTAATACACTATAATTATCAAAACGATAGATAATAGTTTCATTCTCTTCGTTTTCTTCTTTATTGTTAGAATTTAAATATAAATCATTTACTGTAACTTTGTTAGACGATAATGCTGTAGCTAATTCATATTGATTTTCTTCATCAAATGATACGACAATATCATCTAAGCAGTAAGAATATACTACATTTTTATCGGAGGTATAAATAACATCAGACATCTTACAATTATTAGAGTTTACTGTTGATACTTTAAAAGTATTTAAATTTAATTTGCTTGATATTTTTGTATCATACATATAGATTATATATTTTCCTTTGTTTTCATCCATATTTTTAATAATTCCTACTACTGTTATTTCATCATATACGTCATAATCATCTAATAATGGTTCACTTTGATTAAAGAGAATTCTTAGTGTTATATTATCTGCAAACGTGACATAGCCATTTACAGTTATATCTGTAGTAGTATATGGTTGCATCTCGATGGAATTTTGACCATTCTTCTTACTTATTTTTCCTACTATCTTTACGTAAGTATTTTTATATTCATCGTAATTTTCAATTACACTATTCAAAAAAGAATTTGATTGAATTGGATCAATGTCATCTACACTACATATATATCCTTTATTATAGAAAGGGTCAACAATAATATTCTTATAGTCTTCTTTATCACATTGCCATACTCTTACTCCTATTGCATGATATACTCTTGTTTTTTCTGTTGTAATAATATTATATGAGAAGATTGGTATTTTTTTAAATGTTACTACTGTTATTCCATCAATTACTACATAAATAATAAAGAGTACTAAAAATATTCCAATTGTTTCTAATAATTTTTTGTTTTTATATTTTATAGCAATTAGCATTGTTACTAAGGAAGAAAGATATATGATCGTTCTTATTGCCATTGCTTTGGTAATAAAAAGAGATATCAATAATAGAACAACGCTAATTGTAATTAGTATTTTTGTGATTTTTTTATTCTTTGCATTTTGTTTTTTTGTTTTTCTCATAATCCATTGCGCTCCTATTTTTAGTATAATAAAAAAACAAAAAAAAAGCCATAAATTTTCATCATTTATGGTTTTTTTATTTAACTATAATTAGTTAATAGCTGATTTAAGTTTGCTTCCAGCTTTGAATGAAGCAACAGTCTTAGCAGGAATTTTAAGTGGTTCTTTAGTTAATGGATTGATTCCTTCTCTAGCAGCTCTTTTTTTAGCAGCGAAAGTTCCGAATCCAACTAAAGCAACTTTACCTTCTTTTTTAAGTCCAGTTGTAATTCCTTCTAATGCAGCATCTAATGCACGTCCTGCATCAGCTTTTGTAAGTCCAGCTTTAGCTGCAATAAATTCTACTAATTCTTGTTTTCCCATAAATTTTACCTCCCAATAAAAATTATTTCTTCTGTAAGAACCTTGTCCTTACATATTAAAAATAGCAAATTTAGTTTCTAAAATCAATACAAATCAGCTATTTTATAACAAAAAAGTGCATTTTTTACAAAAAAAATAAAAAATATTAGCTAAACTAATATTTTTATTCATCAATAACTGGATTCTCTGGTAGTTCAGGTGTTTCTGGAACTTCTGAATTTTCTGGATTTTCTGGATTATCTATTTCTGGTTCAGGATTCGCTATAATATCCTCTGGTTCAGAAACTTGATAATTCATAATGCCGTTATAAGCCCCAAAAATATCTGAATACATATCTGTAACATCAATTGCTTTTATATAATCGGAATTATAAGAAATTGTTCCTATCATTTCTAGAACAGCTGGTTCATTAACTGTTTTACTTTCATCACTTGTATATAATACTACAACACCTAATGTAAGTTTTTCTCCTCCACCAAGGAAATAAAGTTGAATATTATAGTCATGTCCTTCATATTTTGTATTTACGACATAGGAATCTTTCGCATTTATTTTACTACTTGTTACTTCGATAGATTTATAATTTTCTTTTGTTGAAAGATAATCTTTAATAGTATCTTCTGAAATAGTTTCAATGTTTACTGCAGAATGATTTAATTTAACATAAACAGATTCATTATCGTTTACAACAATTAAGCTATCTTCGGATTCTCTAACATTCCATCCTTCTGGTAGTTTGAATTTATATCCATTCGACATTACATCCGTTGTGCTTACATTTGCAACTTTTTGCTGATTATTTGTATTTGCTGGTTTTGGTGTTGAACCCGTAAAGAAATTCATATAAACAGCTACTCCAATTACAAGCGCCCCTAAGACACCAACGATTGGTAGTAATATACCTTTCTTTTTCTTTGGTCTTTCTGGTTCTGTTGCAGCTACTGCAGGTGCTGCTGGTTGAGCAGGTGCTGTAGCAGGTGTTGCTACACTTGCAATTGTTTGAGTTTCTGGTTGAGTTGCTGTAGCAGGTGTTGCTACTGTTGGTTCTACGGCTGGAGTAACTGGCTCAGCTACTGGCGTAGAAGCTACAGCTTGAACAGTTTCTACTGGTTGCTGTGGAGTAACAGGTGCAACCGTTGGTTGTACAGTCACTTCTGGTGTTGCTACAACCGTTGGTTGAGCTGCTACAGTAGTTGCTTCTGGCCCTGGTTGAGCAGGTGTTTCTGGAACCACTGGTATCTCTGCTACTGGAGCTACTTCTTGTACTGGCGCAGCAACAGCTGTTTGTTCAACTGGTTTTGTTTCTGCTACTGGAGCCTCTGGGGCAGATGTTTGAGCTACAGAATCTACTGTTACTTGTTTTTGCTCTGTAGCTACAGATATATTTGTACCACATATTGGACAGGATGTTGTTCCTGCTTGTAGTGGATTACCGCATTTTGGACAATTATTCATAAGAATTCCTCCTACTATATAGAAACATTATACTATATAATTGTAAAAAAAGCCATAGTAAATTATAGTACTATAGCTATCAAATTATTGGAACCTTTGTTTACGATTTTGGTTATTGTTTGAGATAATTTATATTTTGTATTCTCTGGAACAACGGATAATTTTGCTTGTATTCCTTCTTTTACAATAACATCTAAGCTTCTACCAAATATTTCACTTCTCCAAATATTTGAAGGATTGGTTTCATAATCTTTCATCAAGTAATCTATCAGTTCTTTACTCTGTAGTTCACTTCCAATTATAGGTTCAAATGTACTGACTACATCTGATTTGATAATATGATAAGACGATGCTGTTGCTTTCAGTTTCACTCCAAATCGTGGACCTTGCTTTATAATTTCTGGAGTTGCTAGTTGCATATCTTTTAAGGTTGGATATACAATTCCATAGCCTGTTTGTTTTGCTTCTTTTAATGCGGATGCAAGCATTTCTTGCTCTTCTTTATTTTCTTTATATGATGAAAATATTTTCAACATTGTTGCTTTGTTTTTTTCTTGTCCATCCATCATTTCGTTTAATACTTTATCATATACTTCGTCATTACTATCTAGACTTATATATACTCTTCCTTCGCCGTAATTTACTTCACTTATATAAGCATTTGTAATAATATCACTATCTTTAAAGTAATCTAATATAGTATCTACGTCTTTTAATTTATTAACTTTTAATGTACTATTTTTTATTTTGCTTAGGTATTCCTCTTTAATGTAATGATTATTATTTAGAATATGAACCCATTCTGGTAGTTTTATTTGAATATCAAGAATTGGAAATTCATATAGAGCAGTTCTTAGCAAATCATAGATTTCATATTCTGTCATGTTTTCAACAGATATCGGCAATACTTCTACGTTATGTTTCTCTCTTATAGAAGCTGCAATTTTTTTTGTCTCTTCATTATTTGGATGACTTGAATTTAATATAACTATGAATGGTTTATTTAATTCTTTTAATTCTTCAATTACTTTATCTTCTGCATCGATATAGTTTTCTCTTTTGATTTCTCCAAAAGATCCGTCGGAAGTCATTACAATTCCAATATTAGAATGGTCTTTAATGACTTTTTCTGTACCAATTTCAGCTGCTGTTTCAAATGGAATTTCACTTTGGCTCCAAGGTGTTTTTACTAATCTGGGATTTCCCTCGGAATCTAAATATCCTACACTATCAGGTATGATATAGCCTACGCAATCAATTAGTTTAATATTCGTTGTGAATTCATCTATTTGAATTGTAGCTCCATTGCTAGGTACAAATTTTGGTTCTATGGTCATGATATTTTTCCCTTGAGCACTTTGTGGTATTTCATCCAAGCAGTGTTTTTTCTCATATTCATCCTCAATATTTGGAACAACAAGATTTTCAATGACTTTTTTTATAAAGGTAGACTTTCCCGTTCTTACTGCACCAACCACCCCAAGATAGATTTCTCCATTGTTTCTTCTTGATATTGCTTCTAAGACTTTGTTATCTTTCATTTATAACACCCCTATCATTCTAATTAAATTTATGTGACAAGAAATAATGTTAGAACTAAAAGTTTAAAGTGTATTTTTAATTGTAGTATGATATAATTATAAAGATGATAGAGAGGTGTTTAAATGCAACAAGATAATAAAAATAATGATGTTAAAATTAAACAAATAAATCCTCAAAAGAAATTATCTGATTTAGAAAAAACGGCTATTATGCAATTTAAGATAGAACAACAAGAAGAATTGAGTAAGACTTCTCAATTTAAATTATTAAACAAGAGAAAGAAAAATGATATTGAATTACCAAAGAAAAAAGTTAGTCTTACTGATACAATCAAGTTAAAAATCAGTGATTTAAGGGAAGCCGTTGATAAAAAGAACATGGATCTTCCTAAATTAAAGCAAAGAAAATCATTATATGATACGGTAATTATAAAATTAGATGATATTATTAATAAAAATAGTTCTTTGAAAAATATTCGTAGTAAAAAGGTTTTGAAAATTGAAGAACCTGTCTATAAAAAGAAATTTCATCTTTTTAAACCTAAAGATATAACGAAAGCCAAAGAAATACATATCAATGTAGATAGTGAAGAATTTGGTAGACAATTATATAACTTAAATAAAATAGCTCTTACTACTTTAAGTAAAGATAGGCCAAAAATTGTAAGAAGATACTCTACTCTAGCAAAATTATCTAATATGGAAAGAATACATATCAGTAAACAAGATTATGCTAAGTATGAAAGAAAACTTAATCGTTTTGCAATTGAAAAATTATATTATAAATTAGCACCTAAAGAAAGTAAAAAATATAAATTATATAAATATAGTGTTATGGTTTCAGGTATGGTATTTGTAATTACTAGTGCGATAATTCTTAATTGGTTTATTCAAGGATTATCTATTAATCGTTTAAGTCATTCTTTAACAGAGGATACTCCTATTGTTGAAACAATCGAAGGAGATCTTGTTAATATTGAACCTGATCCAGAGGAAGTTCCTGAACCGGAGAAACAAGAGGAATATAGCAATAAGAATACTTTATATTGGAAATATTTAAATACACCTCTATCTTCTGTTGATTTTTCTTCATTGTTAAAAGAAAACAAAGATACTGTTGGATGGATTATTGTTAATAATACAAATGTTAATTATCCTGTTGTCCAAGCTAACGATAATGATTATTATTTACAACATGATTTTAATAAAAAAAGAAATAGCGCTGGTTGGGTATTTGCTGATTTTAGGGATGATTTTAGTAATTTCAACCAAAATATGGTTATTTATGCACATGGAAGAAAAGATAAAGTAATGTTTGGTAGTTTAACAAATACATTACAGAAGAAATGGTATACAAATTTAGATAATCAAATTATTCAATTATCGACCATTAAGTATAATACTATGTGGCAAATATTTGCTATATATAAAGTTGAAGCAGAAAGCTACTACATAACAACAGATTTTAGTAGTGATGAATCCTTTGAAAATTTTATTCAAACAATGAAAGATCGTAGTATTTATGATTTTGGTGTAGATGTTAATAAGGATGATAAATTACTAACTTTATCCACTTGTTATAATGATAATGGAATACGTTTGGTTGTCCAAGCTAAATTGGTAAAAATTCAAGAAAGATAAAAAAGAACTCTATTGAGTTCTTTTTTTATGATAATCCAATTATTTCATTGTTTATTACATCTATTTTCTCGTAGTTAGGAACTTTAGGTAATCCTGGCATTGTGATGATATTTCCAAGATATACTGTAATAAAACCAGCTCCATTATATAGTTTTATATCTTTAATGGTTACTTCAAAATCTTTTGGATATCCTAATTTTTTCGGATCATCAGATATAGAATATTGTGTTTTTGCAACAACGATTGGTAATTTATCTAATTTATTTTCTTCTATATCTTTCATTTTTTGTAATGACTTATCTGAATAATGTATTGTTTTTGCTTTATATACGTCTTTAACAATAGCAGATATTTTATTTTCTAGAGAATCTTCTATATTATATAATTCTTTTTTTCTGGGAGTTTTTTCTACTAATTGTTCTACTTTTTTAGCTAAATTTATAGCTCCTTTACCACCATCTAAGTATGCAGTAGATGTAGTTGTATCAATTCCCAATTCTTTGGTAAATGTTTCTATAGTATGTATTTCATCTTCTGTATCAGATGCAAATTTATTAATACATACAATGATATTATCTGTTAGCTTCTTTAGGATATTGATATGTGCTTCTAAGTTTTTTAATCCTTTGTCCAGATGATCTTCTCCATTATATTTTAAACCTCTAATTGTTGTGACTAAAACAACAGCGTCTGGTAAAATATCATTTTGACGGCATTTAATGTCAAAAAACTTTAGTGCTCCTAAATCACTACCGAAGCCTGCTTCGGTTACAACGTAATCCGCTACTTTTAAGGCTGTATTGGTCGCAATAATACTATTACATCCATGAGCGATATTGGCAAATGGTCCACCATGAATAATGACTGGATTATGTTCTAGTGTTTGAACTAAATTTGGTTTAATGGCTTCTTTTAATAAAGTAAGCATAGAACCAGTTACATTTAATTCTTTCGCAAATATAGGTTTGCCCTGTTTGTTATATCCTATTAAAATATTATCTAATCTGTTACGTAAATCTTCTAAATCTTTTGCTAAACAAAATATTGCCATGATTTCACTGGCTGCTGTGATATCAAATTTTTCTTTTCTAGAGTATTCTTTTGAATGAATTGTAATATCTTTTAATGCTCTATCATTTACATCTTGGCAACGATTGAAAACAATATTGTTTTCATCTATTTGTAAGGCATTCCCTTGGAAAATGTGATTATCAATGGCTGCACATAATAAATTGTTTGCTGCTGTTATAGCATGAAAGTCTCCTGTGAAATGAAGATTTATTTCTTCCATTGGAATTACTTGAGAATATCCTCCACCAGTTGCTCCACCTTTAATACCAAATACTGGACCTAAGGAAGGTTCACGCAGAGCTGCAATTGCTTTTTTTCCATTGAAGCACAAGGCGTCTAATAAACCAATAGAAACTGTTGTTTTTCCTTCACCAAAAGGTGTTGGACTTGTTGCTGTTACTAATATTAGTTTCCCTTTTTTCATTCTATTTATCTTTGTATAATCTATTTTCGCTTTAGTATTTCCATATTTTTCAATATATTCTGTTAGATTTACTTTATCTGCAATAATAGATATTTCTTCTATTTCTGTATTATGTGCTATTTCAATATCTGTCATATTAAAACCTCCTATTTCATGTACTGAATTCTATATCCTGAATAATCTTTATGACACATTGCTCCTGTTGTTAAAAATCTAGAAGAAGGAGTGTCCATCGTTTCTAACTTGGCATCCCATGAATCAATAATTAATAAATCTTCCGCTGTGATATCATTCGCATTTTTTACGGATTCTTTAAATCCAACGACAGTAACAAAATGTCTAGATGTTCCCGCTTTGTTACCATTTACTTGAATAATAACAGGTCGATTATTTGTTAATTCTTCATAAGTTTTTGCAAGTATATCTCTTTCACTATCACTGATATATGTTCTAAAGTTACCTGCTCCAGTATAATTTTTTCCATCTTCGGCAGTATAATTTCCATTACCATTATATAATCCCCATGCATGTGTATAAGAAAAACCTAAGCAGTATCCAGAATATAAATCTGTATTACTATTTTGACTTACTCCTTTTTGTTGAAGGTGTTGCGCATATTTTATAACATCTGCTTTTGTATTTACCATCTTGTAGGATTGTCCTGATACTGTTCCAATTTTCATATTCCCAGAAAGATCTTCATTTGAAAACGTAATATTTTCAGTATTTCCATTATTATCATTATTACTATTGTTATTATCAGATCCTACTTTTTGTGGCTTTGCTATTTTTGTACAAAAGCCATTTTGATATATTCCATTATGATTTATACAATTTGCAATTTCTTGAAGTTCGTTTGCTTTTACTTCGGCATCTGAAATAATAGTTAAGTAATCTATCATTTTGTCTTCTTCTAAGATACCTGCTACTTTTTGAACTTCCTTTTTGGCTTTTTCTACATTTGATAAGGTAGGATTTCCTTTTAAATCTGCTACAGCTAATCTAGCAGTATTAATTTTATCATAGTATTCTATTTTCTCCGGTGTTGCATTATTGTTACATGTATTTAAATTATCTAAAGATTCATTTACTAAAGAAAAAGCAAATTTAACAAATGATGGAATCATAAAAATAATAAAAGCTGCTATTACTCTCTTTATTATCATAGGGATTTCGTCTTTTAACTTTTTATCATCACCAGTTAATACTTGTTTTCCTAAAGATATCATTGTTACAATTACAATAATTGCTGGTACTGTTACGCATATAATATTTATAATATACTTTAAGATTAAGAATACTCTTAATATTGATGGGTTTTCACAAAAATCCAATAATGTCATAAATTCATCTCCAAAAATTAATACGTATAGATTATAACATTATTAAAACATTTTAGCTACATGATTTGGTACTTTGTCTTTAATTATTGTATCTACAATTTTATCTTCTTTTTCTTTGGATACTTTTTTACCAGTCATTTCTGATAAAGTATTAATAACTTCTCTAATGGTTTTTTCGTCTTTTAAATTTCCTTTTTGAAGTTTTTTTGCTAAAGAGATAATAGTCTCTTTATTAATATTTGTCTTCTTCTCAACTTTTGAAAACAATTTATCATAATCATTCATATAATCACCTAGTATATTTTATGTATTTGTTTTATTTTGTTACATGTATCTTTTATTTAAGAATGAACATACTAGTATTGGGTGATAATATGAATTTTTGCCAAAGGATTGAATGTTGTGTAACAGATTGCATTCATTGTATAAATGGTGAACAATGTAGTTTATCTAGTATATTGGTTTCGAAAGATATTCGAAATGAAAATAGTATGTATAATACTATTTGTCAAAGTTACGAAGAAAAAGATTAAAGACATATCCAAAGATATGTCTTTATACTTGTAACGGATCGTTATCAATTTCTAAATTTACAACGGTATTATTTTTATATAAATCGTCTAAATCTTTTAATGTATTTATTAATTTTGGTTCTTTTTTATATTTTAATAGTAATTGAAAACGATAAATATTATTGATTTTAAATGGATTTGCTGTTGTAGGTCCTAAAATAATCGTTTTGTCTGTTAATTTATTTTCTAAATATTTTTTAACTTTTGATATTTCTTTAGAAGCTAAATCATAATCTTTTGATGTGATTCTTATACTCGTTAAAAAATAGTATGGTGGATAATCTAATTTATGTCTATTATTCATTTCGTAATTGTATAATTTTAGATAATCTTGTTCTTGAACGCATTTTAAAGTAAAGCTATCAGGATTAAATGTTTGAAGTATAACTTCTCCTTTTAAATCACTTCTGCCTGCTCTACCTGATACTTGAGAAAGTAATGCAAATGTTCTTTCTCCACTACGGAAATCCGGAATATTTAAAGTTGCATCTGCATTAATTACTCCGACTAGTGTTACTAGAGGAAAATCTAATCCTTTGGATATCATTTGTGTTCCTAGTAGGATATCATATTCGTGTTTTCTAAATTTTTCAATAATGTCTTCATGAGCTCCTTTGTTTCTTGTTGTGTCTGCATCCATTCTTATTACTTTTGCATCTGGAAATAATAATTGTATTTCTTGTTCTAATTTTTCTGTACCTAAACCATAATCATATAAGGCTTTTTCATGACATTCAGGACAAGTTTCACTTTTAAATATTGTATATCCGCAATAATGACATCTTAGATTATTACTAGTTTTATGATATGTAAGTGTAATATCACAATGAGGGCATTTATATGTATAACCACATGATTTACAAGATATAACAGTTGAATATCCTCTTCTATTTAATAATAAAATAATTTGTTCTTTTTTGAGTAATCTATCTTGTATTTTTTCTTTTAACAAATCCGAAAATATCATATTTCTTTTTTTTAGTTCTTCAGTCATATCAACAAGATCTATTTTCGGTAAGGTAGATGAACCTATTCGATGATTCATGGGAATATATTTATATACCCCTTTTAATGCTCTAGCCATGGTCTCTAATGATGGGGTTGCACTTCCTAATACAAGTGGTATATGATGATACTTTTTCCTAAATTCGGCACAATCTTTTGCATGATAACGAGGAGTTGTATCTTGTTTGTAAGTATCACTATGTTCTTCATCTATAATAATGATTCCTAAATTGGTTAATGGTGTAAAAATTGCACTACGTGTACCTATTACAATATGAACTTCTTCTCTTAGTATTTTTAAATATTCATCATATTTTTCTCCTGCAGATAACCCACTGTGAAAAATAGCTACATCATTTCCAAAACGATTATAGAATTTATTTACTATCTGAGCAGTTAAAGATATTTCTGGAACTAATAAAAGTGCTTTTTTATTTTGTTTAACTACTCTTTTAATTAATTCAATATATACTTCTGTTTTGCCAGAACCTGTGATTCCGTGTAGAAGATACGTCTCTTCACTTGATAAGTCAATCGTATTCAATGCATTTTGTTGATCTTCTGAAAATACTATTTTTGAGGTTTCTGTTTTATCATTATTTAAACGATATATTTGTTCTTTTGTTTCTTTAATAAGACCTTTATCAATTAAAGATTTCACAGATGAAATGGAATCTACGGAATTTTTCAGTTGCCTTCCTTCTTTTAGTTTAATTAATATTTCATTTTGTTTTTTACCTCTTTTATTAGATTTTATATAGTCATTTATCTCTTCTATTGTCTTATTTAATTCAATATATGTTAAGTATTTTGAATAGTTACTTTTTTGCTCTTTTACTTTTAAGGAACTTGGCAACATTGCTTGATATGCTGCAATTTTAGTACATAATGTTTTTACTTGGAGGTATTTCCCTAGTTCCATTAATTCATCATTTAAACAGAAATAATCATCGACAATATCTTTTATCTCTTTTAAATCGTAAGAATGTTGATAGTTGTTTTTTATTCCTGTTACAAATCCATTAATAATTCTGTTTCCAAATGGAACTAAAACTTTCATACCAACTTTTAGTTTTTCTTTAAGCGATATTGGTACTATATATGTAAATGTTTGATCTACTGCTTTGGCATTATATTCTATTAAAACATCTGCATACATAGTATCACCTCTTTTAAAGTATATCATAAAAAAAGTATTGATGATTATCAATACTTTTTAAACATTTTTTAGTGGTGATGTTTTAGCTATACTTAATCTAATTTCATCTCTAGCCATTTGTAATGTTTGTCGATATAAATCTCTTAGCAAATTAGTATTGGAATTTTCAAATTTAGTCTTATCATTACTTATTTCTTCAAAATCTTTTAATAGTAATGCTAAAGTGTTTTCAGTAAAGGTACCATTTTTTACTTGATCTATTATTTGATCGTGAATATCGTAATTAATATAATTTGAAATTGCAGCAGAGTATTCTTCGTCTATACCTCCTACAATGGTACAAAATCCAATTTTATTTTGCATATTTCTAATTCTTGTACCAGGTTTATGATGATAAGAAGACGCCCTTAAAGTCATTCCTGGAGGACTTATTTTAAAATGAGAAATTGTATTTTCTCTATTAGGATCCTGTAGATACTTTTGAATTCCTTCTGCCAATGACTGGTTAAATGATTTTAGATGAATACTAAATGGTTCTTTAAATTGTTTGGAATAAAAAACTAATATTGGATTCCCTTGGCTATCTTTTTGAGCTTCTATGATATAACCATTTTTTTGATAGAAATCTCTTTTTTCTTTTTTAGAGAAAGAGATAATATCATTTACATCTATATCTAATTTGGTTAATAATTCCATCATCAATTCTTCAGATAAAATTGTTTTTGTTTCAAAGAATAAAGCTTGTTCATGAGCATATTGTTCTAACTTCGTAAAACTGTTACATTGAGATATTATTTTAAAATATTTATTAATATCTAATATGTCTTTCTCTGATGGAGGAAATGGGAATCGTATGGATGCCATTAATATCATTTTTGTATCATTTGCATATTGTGTTTTTTTGGCTTCCTCCACTTCTTCTAATAATATATCTTTTAGAGGAGGTGATGTTTCTAAGATATGTTTAATAAATTCAATAGTAAATCCATACCTATGAAGAATATTGTATGCTTCAATATAATTAGACATTGCTTTTCTTTCTGTTTCATGACGATTAAATCGATCTGGAACATACTCTAAGTTTAAATTGATATCGATTGTATCATGAGCTAGTCTATTTAAGTTATAGATTGAATACAATAATCTATCTATGTCTTTTATATTTGAATGTTTATCAAATACTTCTTGTTCAGCCGTTATAATTTCATTTCCTTTTAATGTTTTTTGATTCTCTAACTCAAAATTAGATCTTAAATATAAATCTATAGCTCGTAATAATTCAAACATACCATCTGTTAATTTTTCTTTTGAAGTAGATTCATTATTTCTATCAAAAATATATTGTTTTATTAATTCTCTTACTTGTTTTACATATTCTGTTTTATTCTCAGGTGATATTTTAGGAATTTCTATTTTATTATTAATATATTGTAATATATGATTAATTGTATGCGTATAATTTCTAAAGTCTTTTTCATAATCATTAATAATAGGTATGTGGCAGTCATTTCTATAGTCATTAACTTTTCTACTATTTCCTTTGGCTCCTACAATTCCAGTATCATGAACGATTTCTTTACTTCCATCAGTATATTCAATTTGTGTATCACTAATGCGAAAATAATATGATAGTTCTTCTGCTGTTAATGGATGTTTTTCTGGATTTTGAATATACGAAACTGTTCTTCTTGATAATTTATCATATTCTTCTAGTTCCTCTGGAGAGAAGATGTAGCCATTTTTTAAAGCAATATGACAATATCTAACTTCCATTGGTGTTAGTTCTTTTGTTTCTCCTGACTGTATATTTCTAAACATATCAAATGTATAAGGATTTATTCTAAGCATTTCTCTGATAATTTTATCATCTAATTCAGGACGATCAGAAGTCTTATCTTCTTTTAAGCGAGTATGAACAATATATGAACTGCTTTTTAAACTTTTAGGGCTTTCACTTAATAATTCCATCATATTTGGTTTATGATTTGGAAGAATTTCTTCAAAAAGAAGATGTGTGTATGTTATTTTACCAACGATTTCGTTTTTTAAATAAGTTGCTTCTTGAATGGTTCTACTGTTATCAGGATATAAATAATTTTTAAAAGTTAAATTGTCATAAAAGTTTTTAAAAATTGGATTCTTGTCGCCTAATGATGCGAATTGCCAAAACTCATCAAAGAATCCTTGTTGTAATCCTTCTAATTCTCTATATAATGCCATTTTAATACCAGGAAATATCGTATCAGACTCATAAGATGGATTGATTCCTTTGATTTCTTCATTATCTTTTCTCACAATTGTATCAAATAAAGAAGCATTTAATATCATTCTTGCTTCTTCAAAAGATTTTTTTGTTACAGGTTTTTTTTCTAAAATACGCATTACTTTTATATATTCTAAGCGATCTCTTATTTCTACTTTGTTTGATGGAGAGAATTTTTGTAACAGTATTTTCAAGTTTGGATTTATTTCGTTTAATAAGTAGTATTGAAGAAAACGTAAAAAATCTGAATATGGTTCTTTCGAAGAAGTTAATGATGTGTGAAATAGCAATTGATTAATCTGGTCTACAGATAATATTTTTTCATCAATCATATAGGAATATATTTCAAAAGCATCATAGATATCATAAGTAAGTAATTCTGGATTAAGTCTAAAAATATTTCGTATTTGAGTATAGTTTAAGTGCAAATCATTTGAAAAGATATTTATGTTGTTTTTAATAACTTTGCAATCTACTTCAGATATAAAATCTAGCATTTTATTGATATCAGTTCTATCGATAGGTATTAAATCTATAATAGTTTCAATAAATTCTACTATCGATCTTTGCTCATGCTCATAATCATCATTATCTTTGCTTCGCAAATAATACTTACCATCATCATTATAGATAAGTATGATATTTTTAGATTCAATTGTTACTATATCCATATTGTGCGACATGACCATTCCCTCGATTCTGTATTAATTATATCATTTTCAATTACAAATAAAAAGGACAATAAATCGTCCTTTTTATTTTGAGTAAGGCATCATTGATGCTGTATCACTCAACCCTTTTTCATTTATTAGAACTAGACTAATGCGTCTAGTGCTAATCCAATCATATCATTTAGAGAAGTTTGTCTATCTTCTGGAGACACAATTTTATCTGTAAATTTAGAATCAACAGCCGTCAGCAAAACAGCTGCTTTTCGATTGAAGCTATTAGCTACATGAACAAGAGCAAATCCTTCCATCTCTTCGCCAAGGACGTTAAGATTTGAAGGTATCCTCCTCATGATAGCTTCATCGTCTACATAAGGTCCAAATACTTCTGTTGTGGTTACTGCACCTTTGTGGATTGGTATCCCCAACTCTTTAGCCTTTTGTTCTATATCGGCAACAAGATCAGGTGATGGAGTTTCAATACGATCTCTCGAGCCATCATATTGGAATCCAAAACTTCCTTCTGTATAAAACTTATCCGCTAAAATTATTTCTGGTATTTGAACTTCTGGGCTACAAACACCACATGTTCCAATACGAACTACTTTTTGAACATTATAGAAGTAAAATAATTCAAAAGCGTAAATTCCAACTGAAGCCATCCCCATTCCATGACCCATAACAGTTATTCTTCTACCTTTATAAGTTCCGGTATATCCGAGCATATTTCTTACATCCGTTACTAATTTCGCGTTATCTAAGAAATGTTCAGCGATATATTTTGCTCTTAGTGGATCACCAGGTAGTAGAACAATATCTGCTATGTCTTCTTTTTTAGCATTCATGTGAATTGGTTCTTTTTGCGGTTTCATTGACACCCTCCTCTATGATTACATTATAAATCATTTACAGACAAATTGTGTCAACAAAAAAATGTGTTTACACACATTTTGTTATATAACTGTAAACATTTACTTGTACCTAGGTTTGATTCTTTTTGTAAATGTTAATTGTTTTTCTTTTATATCTATATTATGATTACGACCCGTTCCCAGTTCAACATCTGGTTTTGCATCTCCGTGATAATCTGTTCCACCCGTTTCTAATAGATGGTATTTTTGAGCTAAATAGTGATAATATTTTCTTTCTTGGGAATTTTCATTTATATGCGTTGATTCAATCCCACCTAAACCTATTTCTGTTAATTTTTTTATTGTAGTATCTAATTCATTATTATCTAGCAACAATGAATTCGGATGAGCTAGTACAGGAATACCACCTGCATTTCTTATATATTGAATTCCTTCTTCTGGAGTAATTCCTTTTTTTACTTTACTAGCTTTTATATAAGCTGGTGTTAGATATCGATCAAATGCTTCGTCTATATTTTTACAAATTCCTTTTAACACTAATAATGCTGCTATTTCAGGTCTTCCTACATTACCTGGTTTATTAATCATTCTTTCTATTTCTTCATTTGTAATAATTATTCCATAATCTTTTTTTATTATTTCAATATATAATAATACATTATAAATAGAAGTTTTTTTGTTATTTATTAAGTATTCATTTAAGTCTTTGTTATTTAAATCAAAGTTGTATCCTAGCATATGCATTCTGCCTTTTGGTACTTTTATTGTTAATTCTACGCCACTATAAACAGTCATATCATCAGGATGATTCTGGATTAATAATTTTGACCCCTCAATGTTATCATGATCAGTTATGGCAAATGTTGTTATATTTTTTTCTTGACACATATGAATTAGTTCTTCAGGAGTTTTTGAACCATCGGAATAAATAGTATGGCAATGTAAATCCACTCTTTTCATATAAACACCTTCTTTATAGTTGAATTATATACTTGTTTTTATTATAATAAAAATACATTTTTTTGATTATTATGATAACTGGAGGTTATGAAATGAATGTTAATTTTGAATTATATCGAGTATTTTATGAAGTAGCAACTTTAGGCAATATTACCAAAGCAGCACAGAAATTGCTTATATCTCAACCAGCTGTAACTAAGCAAATTAAAACATTAGAAGGACAATTGGGTGGAGAATTGTTCATACGTACAAAACGTGGAGTTATCTTAACGGATAATGGGCAAGAAATTTATAATTATATAAAGCAAGGTATGAATTGCTTTGAAATGGCAGAAAAACAGTTTTCTAATCTTAAGAAATTAGATACTGGTATTATACGTGTCGGTGTTAGTACAACATTAGCAAAGTTATACCTTCTTCCTTATTTAGATAATTTTCATAAGAATTATCCAAATATTGCTATTCAAATTTTTACTGATCCTAGTAGTATTTTAAGAACCAAATTAAAAGATGGTTCGTTAGATGTTTTAATTGCCAAGGAAGAAGATGACGAGGATAATGATTTAGAAGTATATCGTCTAGGAGAATTACATCATTGTTTTATTGCTGGCCATAATTATGATTCTTTAAAAAATAAGACTATTTCTTTTAAGAAATTAAATCAATATCCTATTCTATTACCAAAATCTCCTTCTACATCAAGAGGAATATTAGAAAAATATTGTCATAAGTACAATATAGAAATCACTAGTAAACTGGAAATAGCAAGTGCTGGTTTATTAGAAGAATTTGCTAAGATCGGATTGGGTATTAGCTTTGTTACTGAAGAGTTTGCTAAACGAGAAATAGATAACGGAAATGTATTTAAAATAAAAACTGAGTATGATATTCCGCCAGTTGGTTTCGCTTTAATAACTTTAAAGAATTCATTTCATAGTTTTGGAGCAAATGAGTTTATTAATATTATAAAAGAAAAAAGTAGATAATTATTATCTACTTTTTATTTCTATATGTTCCCCACCAAGGTGGTACTACGTCTATTAATTTTGCAGTTGTACCATCTTTGGCATCTAATAATATGTCAATCCCACCAAATTCTGTACCTAATTCTAAAAGGCATTCTAAACAATCTGTACTTGGTTTGATTAATTCTTCTAATTCATTTAAAATTACAATTCTTGTAATCTGTGATTCTCCATTGTTTAACATATTGGTAATAGCACTTCTTTCTGCTGTACTATTTAAATTTGTATTGGATATAATAGATGTTCCTGTATATATATTGTTTTTTGTAGTTAAGATTGCACAGGAATTACTTCCATATTCTATAAATGGAGGTATCTCTTTTGTGTTAATTCTATTTTTTGCTTCTTTATACAAGCTATGCCATATTCTATCCACATATAACACCTTCTTTAATTATGTATGATAACATAGGAATACACTTTTTACAAAGGTTTTTATTCGGAATGAGTATATTCGTTTGTTACATAAATGTTTTCACTTTTTAATCCTTCATCTGTTATTACAAAAAATGAAATAGTGAATTTTTTAACTGTAGGTATATCTTTTTTAGGAATTCTAATATAAAAAACTTTTTCTGCTTGAAAATGAGATTCTTCATTCAAATCATTTAGTTCATATACTTTATCATTTACTAGTAATTTTTTGACACGTATTGTTTTTTTAGCACTACCTGATGTGTTTTTTATATCAAAGTATAAATATGTATATTCGTTATCAGCTATCTGCTTATAAAAATTAATTGTTGCATCCTTTAGTTTTCCAATAGGAACTAAGCCTTTTATACTATTATCCATTGGGGCATTATATCCTATATGAAAGTTAACTTTTTTTGCAATTGGATAATATCCGTCTTCTTCGGCTTTTTGTTTCTCTGCTTCTGTATATAAGAATAAGTTCATATTATTTGGTTTAATAATATTATATTTTTGTAAATCTGTATTTGTTAATTCAATATCTACTGTAACTGAGTTTTCTGTGGAAAGGTCTACCTGAAATGAATTAGACATTTCAAATCCATCGATTGTTACTTTTTCGCAATATATTATTGCTGGAATAGATCCAGTAGTTGAGGATCCTGTTTTACGAAATGTCATTCTCGCGATATAACCATCTCCAGCATCATTTAGTAATAATTTTTTGTCTGGGATTTCTATTTTTGCTGTTGTGTAATCATTAACAGGTGTAAAAGTAGAAGATTCTTCCATTTTTTCTGTTGATCTACTTTCGCTACCATCTCTTGTTTTTGTATTAAAGATAATTCTTCCTTTTTCATCTGTTGTTATTGGTAAATTTGATAATATTTCTTCTCTATTAACAATAAAGATATATGTTCCAACAATAATAGCAACTACAAGAATAATACCAATTATATCGATAATAATCTTTTTTTTGCTTTTTTTATCAATATTCTGTGGTTCTTCTAATAAAAAGGTTTCTTCTCTTCTTTTATTAAACATAGGTATCGCCCCTTATTATATTTTTATTATATCATATTCACCGATATTTGATGGAATTTATTTCTAACCTATTATATAATATTTTTATAAGATGGTGATTTTATGAAAAAAATAATTTTATTGTTATTTTTTTTTATAAGTATTGTATCTGCTAAAGAAATAGATGTTCAAAATCGTATTATTACTATCCCACATATTTCTGACTACAGAGTTCAAGGATTTACTTGTATTGATGATAAGATTGTCGTAGCTTTTATTGATTATGATGAAACGAAATCTATTTTAAAATTATATGATATTTCAAATGGTAATGAATTAAAAAGTGTTTTTTCTAATAGCATTGGACATGCTAATGATATTGCATATAATCCTAATACAGACTATTTATATATTGTACATGGTGGAGGAACAAATATTGTTCATGTATATGATACAGATTTGAATTATATTAAAGACGTAGATGCTCAATTACCGATTCGAAGTTTAACTTATATTTATGATAATGATTCATTTGCAGCAAGAACGGTTGCATCTGGATTCTTTTATCATAATGATCTAACATTAAAAAGTTCTATCCCTTTTGTTATTGGAATGAATTTTTCTTCTGATTTAGCAAGACAGGGATGGGAATATTACGATGGTTATATTTTTTATGCAAATTGGTCTTGGGTAAGACTAGGCGGGGATAATTCTAACCTTATTTATGTATATGATTTGAATGGAAATCAAGTAGATTATTTTCATACAGGTGATACTCTTGGAGAGTTAGAAGATGTATCTTTTTATAATGATCAGATGGTATTAGGTTTTGATGCTGAAAATTCGGTAGATTTTTATTTAGAAGATATTCCAGAGATATCTCATCCTATTGATGAAGTTGTTATAAAAAAGGAAGATGTTGGTTTATCTAAATATATTGTATATGGTATTATCTGTTTTATTGTACTTATTCTATTTATATTTTTCATCATAATAAAAAAGAGATTTTAAATCTCTTTTTATAATTGATAGAAATTAATTCTTACGTTACGATTGTGTTCTGATAAGATACATTTATTAAATTTATCTAATGTTATATCCAAATGGAATGTTTGATGATAATCTTTTTTACTATAAGAATCAAATGTTAATAAAGATGTATCTTTATCATAAGAATATCTTCCTTCTAATATTGCATCTTTGATATATTTTATCTTTGCTTTATTAATGTTTGTCTTGTTATGGTTTTCATCTTTTTCTAGTTCTAATGTATCTCTTAATGCTCTTGATTCTTTTACTAGTTTTTCTAATTCCGTGCAATGTTCTGCTAGCTCTTTACTTTGATCTTTCAGAAGTATAATACTTGCTTTTGGTAGTTTTCTTGTAATAGCAAGTATACTATTAATTTTTCTGTTTTCTAAAACAATTTTCTTATTTAGTTTACTTAAATTATTAATAATCGTTTTATATTCTGGCGTTTCATAATCAATGGTTGTTGGTTTTATTTCATCTAGATTCAATACTGCATAATTAAAATGTTTCATTAAATTTTCTTCATCATAAATATAATTCATATAGAATTTAGAAATAGCTAATGCTGCTTCTATTTCTTCTAATGAAATATCAAATAGTTTACGACATTCATTTAATGTATAGCTATTTTTATATGCATGTGTTAAGCTACGTAGATATTCAAATGATTGTAATAGAATTCTTCTTGTTTTATTAGCATTTGAATGATAGCAATTTAGTGCTTCTTTTATAAAATCTTCAATTACTTTAAAATTATCTTCTTTTTCGTTAATTAGGTTTTCTAGTCTTTGACGATTGATATTAGAAAAAACAGCTTTTTGTTTGTTAATTGATAGACAGAAGTCCTCTTTTGCTAATTTGCTATTTAACTGTTGTAATGTTTTAAAATCATAATGTTCTAATGTACTTACTATATTCCTTAAATACTTCACATTATCGAAAGTTAATTTCTTATGATATGTGTTATAAATAACATATTCATATACTTTTATATCTTTAATGAATAGTCGTGGATTACTATTGTATTCTGGTAAATCAACCACTTTTATTGATATACTTTTTGAATCGTTTGATAAGTAAACATTGTTATTTAACGATGTAATTAAGAAATGAGCAAAGTCAACTAACCAGTCAGAATCGATAGTTAAGCCATTGTCAAAAACAATTGTAGAATTATTATTTAAAATATATTTTCCATTGGCCAGAGAAGATCTTAGATAATCTACTACTGCCTCTTCTGTTTTCAAAGACGGAACTTGTTTTTTGAAATAATTAATTCCCTTTACTTTATTGAAGTAATATTTTAGTTCTCCCTTATCTATTTTATTAAACTCTTCATGAGATATTTTTTCTTTGTTATACATGATTTCAAGTGAAGTATATAAAAGATCAAGTGAAAGATAGTCAAATTCGTTTACAAATTTGATTGATTTGCTTTTTTTGTTTGTTATTTTTTCGATATATATTTCTAACAATTCGCTGGACTTTGCCATATGAATATAGGTATTTAGCTTTGAAATATTTTCTAATAACGTGTTTGCCCTCTTCATATTCTTCACCTATTTTAAATTATATCACAGATTAGTTGTTTGTGTTATAATTCTTTCTCAGTTATTACTTCTATTCCATTTTTTTCTAATAGATTTGTTGTAATACCATTTCCATCTATTAATATATTTTGGAATGTACCATTGTATATTTTTCCTTTTCCACAAGAGGGACTTTTTGATTTTAGAATAGCTTTTTTCACATTTAGTATTTTTGCAATTTTTAAGGTCTCTTCTGCACCTTTTTTATAATTTTTAGTAACATCAGTTCCTTCACTATTTATTACTATTTCATCTTTGATTTCAGATGGATAACGTGGTGTTGTTAATCCACCATATATTTCTGGACATATTGGAATTAAATCATATTCTTTTTTTATTTGTTGAATTAATTCTTCATTGTAATTATTTCCACCATTATATTTACAATTAACTCCTAGTAAGCATGCACTGATTAGTATTTTTTCTTTCATTGTATCACCCTAGTTCTGATATTCTTCCAATGAAAATGATGTCTTTCGTTTCATTGTTCATGATTAAAAAGTAAAAAGGACTATTTAATATAATTTCTTTTTTATATTCTTTTTGAATAATTGGCTCATTATTGTTTAATGAAACTTTTGTATCAATTGTACCTTTGTCTCCTATTTGGAATAATATTTTTTGTTCATATAAATTTATTTTAGGATTGGTGTCTATCATTTTTGATAAATTTGATTTTTGAAATTGAATTTTTTCATGAGATAGTAAATCTATTAAGTTAATAGAACTATTGATTTCAAATCGTGGTATCCCTATTTTTACAGGGCCTTTTTTTGTACTATTAATAAAATTATTTAAATCTAGATTACTTGCTATGTATTCTTCTTTTTTAGGTAGAATTCCTATAAATGAGTATTCTTTATTCTTAAAGTCTTTTTGAAATCCTATGGCATAATTATTTTCTAAATATGTACTTTCTTCTCCATACATCATATCTACAGCACTAATATTTCCTTTATTAGTAAATTCTGATGAACGAATATTGTCTTTCGTAAAAGGAATATCCCATTCGTTAATATAATCTACGATATTTATAGATATTAACTCTATTTCTTTTTGAAATTCTATATTTTTATAGGATCTATTCCATGAATTAATATCCATATTTATTATATTCGTATCATTTTTTTCTGTGGGAGTTAAAGTAATATCCAAATCATTGATTTTGTCTACATACTCTTTATTAATTTTTAAATCTTTATTATAGTAAAATCTATTATCAAAGCGAATTGTTGGTTTTATATTATAAGATTCCCATTTGTTTAGAATATCATCAATATTATCTTTTATATTATAACTATTATTATTGATTTCTTTTTTAGATAATACATATTTATTAATATATTTTATAGTCAGTTCATTTTGACCAGTAATTCTTTCGTAATTTAAATTAATTTTTTTGATTAATAACTGAATTTTTTCTTTTTCTTCTGTTTCCATAGAATTGAGTATATCTATGGTAAGATTATTATAATTATTATTTATAAATTCATTCATCAACTTTTCATAATTATTTGTAAATTCATTTTCTATATAAGAAGAAACTGTATTTCTTTTTTGAATTTCTAATAGTTGTTCTTTGGATTTTTCTTCATTATTCTTAAAATATGTATTTAATTCTTTTTTTGTATTATTGTCAGAGCCATAATAAAGAGCTATCAATGATTTATTTAAATTGATAGGACTGATTATTTGATTTCCATCTGTATAATCTATTAAGTTTGCACTATGATTTGGAGTATAAAGATTTCCTGTATAATAGCTTTTATTATCTTCATATTTTATTTCATATGATATAGCAGCATAAAAGACAACTAGTATTGTCGTTAATACTAGAACAAAAATGTATATAGGTATTCGTTTGTTTTTCTTATGTCTTTTTTTCATACCATTTCCCCCAGATGGATTTATTCATTTAAATCTTTTTGAATTTTATATTTGATAAAATCAAATAAGAAATAATAAATTAAGAACCATATTACGATAGAATATGATAATAAAACAATTTTGTCTTTATATAAACACAGAACAATGTCTAATATCATAATCGAAGTTAAAAGAGTTATAAAAATAGCAATTAATATGTTTTTAGTTATATCATTTACTATTTTAATTGTGTTATTCAACTTATAAACAGTCGTTTCATTTCCATTTTTTCTCGAAGTCATTAATAATAATGTAATTATGGTTTTAGAAAGATTACTTAAAGATAGAATGACAAATAGAAATAACATTGGTATAGCTACAAATAGATAATATGTATTCATTTTATAAATAGAAAAATAGATGATTAGAAATAGAATAAAATATAAAGTTATACCAACTATATAAGAAGTTATATTTAATAATTCATTTCTATTTTTCATACATATCCACCTATTCTATTTGTATTATAACATATTTTTTTATAAATGTTTGATTAATGATTCATAAAGAATATCTACAATATAATTTGTTGGTTCGATATTGTATTCTTCTATGATTTCTTCAATAATATGATCATGGTATTGTTTGTCTAAATAGTTAAAAATAGATTCTTTTGGATTCGGTATATCTTCTAAAAAATTACGTGTATATGTATTATCTATAATTAATAAAGGCAAATCTTCAATAAAGTTTTGAAAATTGGTTAATATTTCTTCTGTAGAATCTAAGTATGTAAATAAATCTTTATCATAGTTTATTAAATCTAAAAAATTAGGTATATCTATTTTTTCTTCTTTTAATCTTACATTAAATCTTTCTATTAAATTTAATCCTTCTAATTTTAGTGCTGTTAATTCTATGATATCTCCTTTTTCTTTGTTTATTCCTGTTGGAATGATTTCTAGTATTATGTATTTGTTCTTTAATAGTTCCATAGTATCACCGATTTTTATTATAACATAATTTAATTATTTTCATTTTATAAAAACTATATTATAATCAGATATAGAAAGGTGTGATATAAATGAAATATTGTCCTAATTGTGGTAATGAAGTACCTGAAGGAGCTCAATTTTGTAACAAGTGTGGTGCTAGTATAGCAGTTCAACAACAAGCACAAGTTAATCAGCCTGTACAAGCTACTCCTGTATATAATCAAACAAATACAAGTAGTGGTATGGGTATTCCAAATAGAAGTATTGGATTAGCTATTTTGTTTTCTTTTATAACTTGTGGTATTTATGCTATTTATTGGTTTGTAGTCATGACTGATGAAGTTAATAAAGCAAATCAAGATCCAAATGCAACAAGTGGAGGATTATCATTCTTATTTTCTCTTCTAACTTGTGGTATTTATACTCTATATTGGTATTATAAAATGGGTCATTCTTTATATGAAGCTGGTCAAAAAAGTGGAAAACAAATATCTGATAATAGTGTCTTATATTTAATACTTGGTTTTATAGGTTTAGGAATTATCAGTTATGCAATGATTCAAAGTGACTTGAATAAATTTGCTGATCAATAATGAAAAAAAGATTAATAATATGCTTAATAGGATTTCTAAGTGCAATATTATTTTTAGTACTATATAAATATATTCATGGAAAAACAGGAATTGGTATTCCATGTCCTTTTCATGAATTAACTGGGTTATATTGTCCTGGATGTGGAAGTACAAGATGTATATTTGCATTACTTGAAGGAAATATCTATCAAGCTTTTCGATATAATCCTTTGGTATTTATTTTATTACCGTTTGTGACATTTTACTTTTTATATAACGCGTATTTGTATGTATATGAAAAAAAAGATGCAATATTTAGAAAAATACCAAGTCTTGTATATATAATTTTAATCATTATTACTATTGGTTTTGGTATTATAAGGAATATACCTTATTTTACGTTTTTAAGGCCATAATAAAAGCACTTATTATAAGTGCTTTTAATATACCTTTTCTACATCTATTACTTCTCTATCAGTCTCATAATAGCCAATTTTTATCTTATCATTTACTTTTAAGAAAGGAAGTTTATCACTCAGATAAATTGCTATCTTAAATTTATGATCGTTACTTTCTATATAATAGTATGTATTTCCATCAATTGTAGCTGTTGTAAGATGTTGTACTTGGATTTCTTCAATAACAAGTTCTTCATCTTTTGCTTCTTCTTTCATTACTTTTAAATAGTTATTTTTAGCAGTTTCTATTCCTTTAGAAGAATCTGTTACTACTACCTTTTGGTAATCTCTAACATCTACAAATCCGTACATTTTTACAAGTCCACTTGAGTCTTTTAAACTTACCATGTATGTTGGTCTTCCATTTAGATTAATTAGTAATGGGAAGGTACTTGTATATCCCATATCTTGTACTTGTCCTTCGGCGCTATTCATTGCACTGAATTCTTCTGCTCCAGGGACACTATAATATGTAGTAGAACCTGTTCTCATGTTGGTTAGTATAAATCCTAAATTAGATTCATCTGCTACAACACTTGTAATACCTGTATATAGATATACATCATCATTCATTGCTAGATAGTTATATCCTTCTGTTGTATTGACTACATTTTTTTGACCAAATATACTATTCCAGAAGCCATTTTTATAAGTTCCCCAGTCGTCTACTTGTTCTATTACTAAGGAAGCAGAATATGCTATATCTACCCAATTTGGTATTTCTGATGAACTATATTTTTTACTATCACCAGTTATTGGATCAAATATAATAACACCTGTTACTTTTGCTTTTAAACCAACTGCTGTATATCCAATGGTTGGAATAATAAAATATGGTTTCCCTTCTTCATCAATTTCAAATGATAATTTTCCAAAATTTGTTGTTGGATATGAGAATCTTAATTTACGATATATATTCTCGTTAAAATGACCACTTTCAGAATATTTCATTCCTTTTTCTAATCTAGTAAGATTAGCTTCTCCTGTTACACTATTTACTGTGATATAACCTACTATCCCATTTTTTCTATTAGTTATCCATTTTATAAAATCTGCATATTCTAGAGGTGTTACTCTTACTATAGAATCTTTATAGTTAATTTGCGTATATAACGTAGATACACTATATTGGGAAACTAATTCACTAATACTTCCCATTACACGATCTCCAAGAACCTCTGAAGAATTTCTATCAATTAAAGGCAATTGGGTAAAGTTAACTTCTGCTATTTCTTTTGTAAAATCACCATCTTCATTAACTGTAATTCTTTTTTGATAACTCTTGGCATTAAATAATGGAGAGCAAACGAAATTGATTAATAGTATACAAATTGCTACTACTACTATTCCATAGATTGTATATGTAAGTGGTTTGGGAAGTATTTCTGGCCTTTTCTTTTTGATTATTCTCATATTTTCTTTTGTAAGTAAATCTAAAAAACTATATACTAAAGCAATAAATGCTATAAATATGTAAAATGAAATGGCATGTAAATTAATTGCTGGTAGAACGATGTAAAAGTATAAGAATGCTATAAGTATTGTTAAAATAATATTTCTTACTATTTTCATATAATCTCTCCTTTTATTTAAACATTTTATTATATAATCCTTCATATAGATTGGTAATTAATGATGCGTTTGTTACATTAATAGCAAATTCATATGAAGTATATAATTTCTTTAAATCAATGCTATCAATATTATATAAAGTTCCATTTTTATATATTCCATTATATTTTATATATTCTACTATATCACTGAAGGATTGATTTACAATTCCTTTTTCATAAATATTTATTAGATATGTAATTACAAAGTCACTTAATAAGTATTCTTTTCCATTTTCTTGATGTAAAACATATTTTTCATTGCTTTGTTTATTCTTAATATTTTGATAGAAATCGAATAATTCATTTTTATTCTGAATACTATAGTATGTATTATTATAAAAAATAATCAAATTAACCTCATCATTTAATGGATTGTCTTTTTTAAATACTATTTCTGGTATTAATTGTTTTATTGCTTTCATAATTTGTAAAGCTTCTTTGTCTTCTATTGTTCTAGTTACGTTTGCAACAACAGAACATTTTTCTCTTAGCTGTTCTAATTGTTCTTCTGTTTTACAATATCGCCTTTGATCTAAAAAATAATTCTTCATATATACCAAGCGATGACGGCCATTTCTAATTTTATACTTTTTATTATCGTATGTGACTAATATACTTCCTGAATCTCTTATGAATTTAACATTTTGATCTGGATTTGATGATATTTTTTCACGTGATTTATTTGTATCTTTGGCACCATAAATAACATCAATATCATATAATGCATCACCAGTAAGATTGTCAGCCATATAATCAAAAGTATCATCAATATGAAGCTTTTCATATCGTGAATAATGAAAAAATAAGGGTTGTTCATCTTGAACTGGAGAACGTTGATATATTTCCCCATTTTGAAAATCTATTTTTGTTCCTGCTTTAAGTCTTTTATTTTGAGCACATATTTGCACTAATTGATATTTTGAAGGGATTTTAATAAGTCCCAAGGAAGATCTTGGTATTTTTTCAGTCAATATTTTGTTACTACGATCATAATCAGATAAAATCTCCTTAGGAATAACGACAAGTAATGCTTCATTTTCAACAAAACTAGCCAATGTGCTTGATGCTTTCTTAGCAGTCGTTCTATCCATCATTGCAGCATTTTCAAGTCGTGTTTTTAAAACACTTTCATAATAGGAAGATTCTGATGCCCCTACTACGATTGGTTGTTCTTTTCCTCGAGGTTGCTTTAAAATATCAGAATATAGAATAGATGGCGCTGTATGAGCAGTTTGAATTGCTTTCTTTGGATTATCATAAAGATACATTATGTTTTCATCTGCAGATGTAGCTTGAAAAGAAACTGCTCTATCTAATTTTTCTAATTCATTATTTATACTTCGATTAATTGTAGAAAAAGACAGACCAAAAAGACTTATTGCTCTTTGATAATAAGTATTTGTTGGATATATATAATATTGATTTGTTGACAAATCCTTATTTAATGAACGTTGAATAATCTCTGCTAGTAGTTCTATCACATTATTAATTTCATTATTTGCCTTTTCACATAGTTCTTGATAAAACTCGGGTGAACTTAGATGTTCCTCTAGCATTCGACATTTATTCTTTAGTTCCCTGTTCATATTACTCACATGCTTTCATAACTAAATCATATATTCTTGATTTCATTTCATAAAGTGATCTTGTATCACTTCTATAGAATGTTGCAACTCCTTCTTCATTGTTGTCAAAAGCTATAAAATTATCTCCAGCAACAATTTTATATTGACCTAATATTTGTTGTCCTGTTACTTTGTCCTTATCTTCTAGTTTAAACGCTTTTTGAAATTCACTATCAATTCCAATTAACATTTCTGTACTTGCTCTACATTCTTCATATGTATAGTCTTGAATGTTTTCTCCGGTCATGTTTAATTTGTATAATTTTATATCTAAATCTTTAATATTATTCTTCTGTCCATTTACAATCATTATGGCAACTAAACATATAGTTATCATAACTGCTCCTACTGCTATTGCCCATTTTATTTCTTTTTTATTTTCCATAATACACCTTCCTTTTTTTATTATATCATACAATCTAAGTATCGTAACCAAAGAAAAAGTTCAGTAATACTGAACTCTTACCATATTTGTGGCTCTGTTTTCTTTTTTTGAATAATATTTTTTATAATATAAATAGATACTAAAATTAACGCGATTGCCACTCCTATATAAATGTATTTTCGATAATCTTTTTTCGCTGATGCAATTTCATGTTGAGCTGTATTATCATTAATAATAATATCTGCCGTTTCTGGATGATCTTTTTTCGCACGATATTCTTCGACTTCTTTATAGAAGGTAGTAGGATTTATCTCCTGTGTAGTATACTCTTGACACAAATAAAACTCTTGAATTCCATTACAAGCTTCTGACTGTGAATAAGAATTAAATCTAGGAATTGTAATCGATATTTTTTTAATTAATTCTCCATTGCAATTTCCTTCAAAAGTATATACTTCTAATTCCAATTCTATCGGAGAATCAGCAATAGGAACTCTTAATGTTATTGCTCCATCGTCACCAATATCTTTATTGTAAAAACGGTAAGTAGATCCTAATGTTGCATTCTTACCTGATATTGAAATATATACGCTACTTGTCACATTATATATTTTTACATCCATCTTTGTTGTATTTTTGGATGTTCTTTCTCCATCAACAGTATATTCTTCAATATTAACAGGAACATATGATACTTTGATTAAAGATGCTTCATCTCTAATCTTTGCTTTTGTTACCGCATCACAAGCTAAATCATCTGCTTTAACAGGTATTATAAATAAAAACATTAATAATAGTGCAAATAATACTTTTTTCATACTCATCATCCTATTATTATTCTATCATTTTGTATAAAAATATACAATTCATAAAAAAGAATCAGAGTAAACCTGATTCTTTTTTTATTATTTGTATGCTAGTCGGAAGTATCTTTCGACATCCGCATTTCTGGTATACGCATTACCATCTTCATCTGTCTTTGGTTTGGCAACTAAAACATAGTCTACCCAACGACATGTTTCTGCTTTCGTAGCAAGTTGAGAATCAATAGAAGCAGATCCATCTTCTCCAATAAATACATAGCAATCTGTTTTCATCTTAACGTTTTCATAATCACTATATTTACCACTGAAGCTTACTCCATCCATTTGTGTTATCTCATCTTTCAAGAATAGACTCTCATAATGCGTAAAGTTAATAATTCTATTTTGAGGGAAATCTTCAGAATCTGTTGTTTCTTCTACTTCCCACTTACATGATCCTAATGAACCAATTTCACATTCTAAATAGTTCGTTGGTTGATATGGAGTTATTGCAAATCTACCAGTACTTCCTAAGTCATAGTAATCAATACCATATTTATGAGAATCATTATATTCTCTAATCTTTACTAAACCTGCTGGTGTTAATGAGAACGAATACTCTGGTTCTGCTGAATATGCATTTTCTGCTCGTGATGTATTTTCAATATATTTTAGTAAGTCTTCACCTTTTTTCGTTGTAAATACATCGCCATTATAGAAGAATTCAGATTCATCAGACCAGTTATTACCCATTGTTCTATTAACATCGTTTTGTAAATCTGATAAAGATATTGTAGATGTATTAATTGCTAAATAAGAAGTTGGAGGTTTATTCTCATCTGGTGGATCACTTGGTATATATGAGTATTCTGCCCTAATTAACTCAGTTAATTCTTCATCAATATGTGTAGTTATTTCATTTCCACAACATAAGCACAATGCTTCATATACTTCATAGAAACAACTTCTTGAATTCATTGCAATTAATGATTGATCATTACCCATAACACGTCCAATTGTACCATCTCCATAAGATCCGATATTTGAGAATGTGTATGTATAAGTATACATATTTCTTGGAGTTGTCATTTTAATTGGGAAGACATTATATGATCCCAATACTGACCATCTTGCTAATTCTTCTTGATCACTTGAATCATATGTTGCTCCTATCAAATCATTAGAATTATCTAAAGCTCCTGGCAAATTATCACCATGTGCTTTGGTATCATTTCCATTATCAATGTACCAATATCCTTTATTCTTATAGAAACTACCATTTTCAATGGATGCTTTTATATAATTTGCTTTTAAGTATTGAATTTGAGTAACATAACACATACCACCAGTCCAAGCTGTATCTTTATCTCTAAAGTATACTTCCATCAAACTTCCTGCAACTTTTGCATCTCCTCCACCTCTTACTAAAGTTGGATTTTCTGAAAGTTTTCCTATTAAACATAATAAAGTTCTTTTATACATCGGAATTTCATCCTCTGATGGTTCTAGGTCAGCATTTACACTATCACCGATATTACAATCTGATCCATCACATGTAAATTCCTTTTTGTTTGCTCCTTCGGTGTCTAATTCTCCATAACTAATTGCTGCTAACCCTCCTGTTGACCACTGGGTATTCTTTGTATCATAATAAGTGTTAACAGTGTAATTACGAGCAAGTTCAACTGTTGCAGTTGATGTAATACCTCCATTGCCATAGAATTTGATTTCTGTATCTCTTTTTGTATTTGTAGCATCGTTATAGCAATTTGGATTACCATCATCTTTTTCTCGAGTTGTCATATCATAACAATCATATACAGAATTATTTAATTCATCAAATCTTTCCATAATATTATCTGGGCCAACAATTGTCATATATTCTTCTTCATCATATGTATAAGAAATATCCGGTTCGAATGTTGATACGATTCTTACAAACGACCTTCTTGTTCCCATAAAATCTGATGCCCATAATGAATTATTTTTTCTTTGACTATCTTCTCCGTCTGAAGCATTGTATAGTTCAAAGTGTTGACATGCAAACATTTCTTTAGAATATTTAACAATTCTAGCATTTGCAGCAACCATTGCTGATGAATACTCATTCAATCTATCAACGATATGCATTCCATCAAGGAATGCTTTTCTTGTATCTTCAGCAATTTTTGTATCACAGGAATCCCCTGTTCCACAATATATATTGACATCAGCCCCATCATCTGAAGAAGTATCAGAATCACACGATTGTGCATATCCGTTATTTCTCCATTCCAATGGAGAAATGTTTCCGAAAGTATAAGCATATTGTACATCTCCATCTTTGATCATTACACCGCAATCAGCACTTTTACATTGATCACAGAAACCTGCGTCATCCTCTTTAATATTTCCTCCTGGAACTGATGGCGTAGTTGTATAGCTTAAGTCTTCCGAACTGATTCCTGTATAAGTTAAGGATTTTAGGCATAACGCAGTTGCACCCGGATCACTTGCTAACCTATATTTTGATACTAACCACCTGTCGGAGAAATCGTAATCATCCACTTCACGGCCATTAAACGATTCAGGGTTTGTTCTGGCATCTGCTCCATCATTTGCCAAATCCCATAATGCTTCCAGTTTATTTTCGTACGCATACCCTGTTAGAGCATTTTTTGAATTGAATTCACCACTTCTAATGATGTTTGTCCCTGCTTCTCCATCATAATTCATTATCCAACTATTATCTGTGGCATCGTATTCCTCAATTTTTGGCTGAGGATATTGTTTGCTATTGTATAATTGATCTTCTGTATCTTTATAATACCAAACATATTCTCCTGGACCTGGGGTATAAGTATTTCCTGCATCATCTCTGATAGGGAAAGGATACTCTTCTAAGAATTTATTTGTTGTTCTTACGCTATATGAAATACAATAAGAATAACTATCACATTGTGCATATTTTAATGTCTTATATTTTAAACCGCAGTTACTTTCGTCACAATAACGACCACCTTCTGTACCTTCTGCTGCTTGAGCTGCTACTGCGGAAGCATCATTTTCATAAGGAATATGTTTTCCGTGCTCACCATCACCTTCAAGATATCCAGTAATGTGGTTCGTATCACAACTATCTCCAATGTATTGTTCATATCCTTCAATCATTTGTTGTACAGTTGGTTTCTGTGGATCTCCATCTGGATCGTCGCAACACTCACAACCTGTTCCATCACTATTACAATTACATTCTCTTTTATTTTTTCTTTTTTCAATATAAGGATATTTTTTTGTTGTATCACATGTTCTTTCACTGCTATATGTTGCTCCGTTTGTTGGTAAACAATAATATTTTGTAGTAAAAGTATCACAGAATTTGTTAGCTCTTGCTTTTATATCACTATAATCACAGGTGATTTTTGTTCCTGCCTCTGTAACATATGAATCATCATTTGTACATAATAAATCTGTATAGAAATGTGCAAGGTTAGAATATTTGTCATAACTTTCGATAATAATATCAGATTCAATTGCTAAATCTCTTGTAAATCCTTGATCATAAGAATGAGATCCGTCTACTTCTCCTTGAGCAGGACTAACATTTGTGTTTCCGTAGATTATATATGTTGTGTAACATGTTCTTTTTCCACCTATAAATAAATCCGAATCCGTTATTTGGAAATAACTTCCTGCAGCGACTGCCTTTTGACCAATAAAATTACCAAAAGATTCCATTGATAATTGCCAGTCTTCACTACAGCTTACACGGCAATATCTATTATTTTCGTAATCTGCTACCATCAATGAATTTCCAGCATCATCATATTTTGTAACGCTAGAATCTGCCTTTAATTGCATTCCTCCATTTGCGTCGCCTTCTTCGTAACCAACATTATCCGTTTTGACAATACACTCTGTTATTCCACCAGATCCTATTCTATAATCTTTGGATCCATCTGATTTTATAATGATACCTTCATGGACTTCATACATATCTGCTGTTGGTGAAATGAAATCAAAAGATTCTCTATAATCACAAACTTGATCTAACGTTGATGAAATACATGAATTTGAACAAATAGCATCATAATCATCTGAAGAAAGCGCACTTGCTTGAGCTGAATTACAACAACCTGCTGATCTAAACATAGAAACATTTAAAGATCCAGACGCTGGATTTAAAGCTGAAACACCTTCGTTAAAACATTCTTTAGATGATGGCGCTATAGGAAAATACACATATAAAGTTGGGTTTGCTCTATTTATAGTTAACATTCTTTGGTAACCATCAGATGCTGCTGTTCCAGTTGGTTCCATTAAAAATGCATCTTTTGAAGTACCCCCACTAGTTACAGTTAATTTAAAGCAAAATTCTTTTGCTTCTTCTGTAACTTTAGAATCTCCATTTAATTTTCCCATCGATTTAGGAAGTTCTGCATTAACGTTACCTTCTATTGTTACTTTATAATCATAAATTGTTGCTCCACTAGATTTTAGTTCTTCTTTTTCTGTTGGTTTGAATTCATTTACAGTACCTGTAATTCCATTTTTACTAAATCCACTTAAACTAGCAGAGTCTCCTGGAATTGTCATAGTACCTTCAAATACTACTGTATATGAACCATCAGCTTTAACACCTTCACCATAATCAATATGATCTACTGTTCTTTCGAATGATAATTCTTCTCTTGTTTCTACGTTTTGATATTCTTTTAATGCAGTCTTAACGTCACCATTAACACCACCAATGCCATCTACTTTTGAAGGATCAATTTTTCCATCTTCTCCTACTATTTGATTAGCAATACTTGCGTAAACTTCATAACTGGCCATGTGACTAACATCTGAAGAATTGTACTGACTTGCTATTGTAATATTGTCTATTATTCCAACGATTCTAACTAATGTAGTAACAGTCTCAACATGAGCGTCATCAAACCATCCTCTATTTCCCATATAAGTAATCAATTTACCAAAATCTGAATTTGGATCGATTGTTTCTTTTCTATTGTAAATGAAATCTTCCCCACCTGGTGGACTTATTCTACCTGCATCGATACAATAAGTTATATAATCTCCGCCGCCATAAGCACAATCTTTAGGGACAAAATCGTATTTTAAAATATTTGCTCCACTATTATCTGTTCCCGAGTAGTCTTCACTTTCCATATAGAAGTGTTCACACTTATCAATAAAATAAGTATTTAAAGTTCCTTTATCAGTAACCGAAGCAATGATGTTTGGTGTAACATCTATTTCAAATGCTTTATCTCCTGCTTCTGATCTGTCATTTCTAGATACAACTCTGACATGGAATGTCCTCTCATAGCCATTGTCTCCTGTTGCCAGAACATCTATGTAATCTTCTGAAACCATTTGACCAACCAAAATACATTCTCCACTACCTTTATTTTGAATGTAGCTTGTATTAGCAGGCCTACAATCGGTTATTTTTCCATCTGATTGTGTAATTTTATATGGTTCTCCAACATAAATTGATTTGTAATAATTACGATAAGTTCTTTCTGTTTGTGTTTTAAGAATATAAATATCACCGTTTGGTTCAACAGATGCTCCCATATCATAAATTTTTTTCGTTCTTTGGTTATACCATCCTTGAATACTCTTTCCTTCTGTATTTCCAGTTAATGTTGCTGTAGGAAGAGTTATATTATTATTACTTTGTTTATACCATGAATTTGTTGAAGTGTATCTTTTCCAACTATCATCTATATCTACTTTTGCTCCAGCTGCATAAATAACAATTCCTTGAGCATTTGCATAACAAGGATAATATGTATATCCTGGTTCAATGTTAAATGTTTCTCTTAATAAAGTGTAATCGCCTTGGGCACAAACATTTAATTTTTGTGCTCCAGAATCTGTTTTATTTACTCCTATCCAACCTTTAAATTCTATCATTGGATATTGTGAATTTTCTGATGGAACGCAATCAGGCATGGTCATACTTCCTACTTTTGTAGTTTCGTATCGATTGCTTTTTCCAACTCTTACCCAGTCGCTACTTAATGCACAACTTCCATAACTAGTTAAACTAACTGTTGCAGACGTTTTTACATCGACCGTAATACGTAGATTGGTTGTATAACTCAACTGTCTATCTACACCATCTATATTTACAGTCTTTTTATATTTGATTGTTCCTCTAATTGTTCTAGATGAAAGAGATTCATATCCACTATTCAATATTAAATCACATTCTATTCCCGAACATCTAGAAATAATAATTCCATCTGAATCATCTAAAGAAATTGATTCAACACGATCTATTTCTAATTCATTTTTCAAATTAATAGATTTATTGTAAACATTATCCAAATATCCATGGTAATCACCTGTTGCTGATATCTCCGAAACACTATATTTAAAATAATATGGTCCTGATTTTCTTTCATCCAAATTTGTAGGTTCTGTATAAGTACATTCGATTACAATTTGTCCATCACTAGTAACATTTTTATCAAATTTTACAATATATTTTGTTACTCCAGACTTTGGTTCTCCAGGAGGGACTTGCACAAGACTGTAAGGTGATGAATTTATATTTCCCTCTATAACTGAACATGACGGATTTCTGTGATCAAAATCATAAGTTATTAATGTTATTTCGTCTCCATATTTTAATTCACCTATGCTGCCAACACTTGCTGCTTCTACAGTCATTATAGTAAAGAAGAAACAAATAATTCCGAATGAAATATTTCTAAGTATTTTATTTTTCATTTCTATCTCTCCTTTTTATTTTTCCTAAGAATAAAGTATGTTGCTACAATTCCTGCAACAATAATCAGACCTATGATTATATATTTTGCTGTTGGAGATTTTATTACTATGTTATTAGCAAGATTTTGCTGGTTTATTAAATCATCCGCAGTTACTTGACCATTTTCTTTAAAATCATTTACTTTTTCATAGAAAGTATCAGGATTTACATCAAATGTTATATATTCTTGACAAAGATAATAACTTTCAATTCCTGAGCACGCTTCTAATTGTGAATAAACATTATATTTTGGGATTGTTAGCTTTATAGTACGAACTACATCTCCTTGGCAATTGTCTGAAAAAGTATAAATATCAAAAATATATTCACTTATAATATCTAAAGATGGTAATCTTAACGTTATTGCTCCATCTGCTCCCATCATTGTATAATTGATTCTTTTGCTTTCCATTGATACATTTTGATTAGATGAATCCATAGTAATAAATAAATCACTGGTTATATTAAATATTTTAATATCTACACTTCTTGTTGGAACTGTTAATTCTTCACCATTTGTATCCTTTACTTTTTTTTCTGTTGTATTAATTTCATAGTTAATTTTAATATTAGCTGCTTTTGTTTTTAATTCATTTTTTTCAACTAATGAACATTGTGTTTCTCCTGCTGCTTTTACATTTTTGTCCATGATAAAAAGGCTGAATATTATCATTACTAATAAAAATAAAAATTTGTTTAATCGTTTCATAGAACACCAACCTTATTTTCTATATATAATTCTATCATTTCTTTTGTAAAACAACAATAGTTTTTATTTGTTTTTCCGTCTTCTTCAGCAGAATATTAGGTAATATATGATATAATATTTTTGGGTGATAGTATGAACGATAAGATTAAAATGTTATCAAATGATAAAGATTCTATCTATATTACTTGGAACATTCATCCTGATGCAGATTATTACGCTCTTGTTGGAATGGATTCGTTATTTGTTAATACAACTATTCAACAAACTACTGAACATTTTCTTTCAATTCAAAAGAGTGAAATTCAATCTTTTATAAAAATATGTATTTGTGGTTTTAAGAAAAGTGATTCCATTTCTCACGATGTGATTATTAGTCAAACTGATTACTTGAATATAGACGATTTAAGCTATACAAATATTGAAATACATAGTATTTCTTCTTATGAAGGAATTACAATGTCTTTCTGGAGTGAAGAATTGTATGACAAATACTATCTTTATGAAAAAATAAATGATAATTATCAAATTGTATTAGATACTGAAGATTTTCAAGTAACCTCTAAACTTATTCAAGAAAATCATGAGTATTATGTAGATGCTTTTAAAAAAGAAAATAACGAGTATGTTTTAAAAGCAAAATCTGATTTGTATATTTGTAATCCCGAATTAATAACCGATAATTATAATAAAAAAATATCTGTTATTATTCCTGCTTTTAATTCTGAATTATACTTAAGTAGATGTGTTGATTCTGTATTGTTATCTAATTTTCAGGATTATGAAATCATTCTAGTAAATGATCAATCCACTGATAAAACATTAGAATTAATGAAATGGTACAAGAAAAAATATAAAAAAAGAATCACTATTTGTGACTCTGAAAAGAAAGGTCCTTCTTATGCAAGGAATGTAGGAATTCAAAAAGCAAAGGGTGAATATATAGCATTTATTGATAGTGATGATATGGTTCATCCATTTATGTATAAAAATCTTTATGAATATGCAGATAAAAATAATTTAGATGCTTGTATCGGAAAAGTTCTTATTCGAAAAGATATCGATGATGCTGAATTATATTTAAATATTCGAAAAGATAAAGAAAAGGATGCTATTATTTATACATTTGAAGATTTGATTAAGGAAGACGAGAAGAAAACATATGATAACATTTTCTTTGTAAGTCCATGTAACAAAATTGTTAAAACATCTATTGTTAAAAAGCATCTTTTTCCTGATTTTAATTATTATGAAGATACAGCTTTCACTATGGCTCTTTATAGTTATATTCCACAATTTGGATTTCATAAAAAAGCTTATTATATGTGGGATAAGAGATTTCGTAAAACAGTTGGAACTTATACCACATCTTATGATAACGTTGGACCTATTTTATTAAATTTATATTATGTAAATGCCTTATTTCATGTAAGTAAAGAAGGTAATCCAGAGCAATTAAAATACTTATCTTATTATTCTATTCGAGAAATTTATAACTTTTTAAAAAGCGCTAAATATAACCTATATAATAATAAATTTGCCTGGGCGTATATTAAGGAAATACATGAATTAAATCGTAGAATTTCTTTACTAAATAATCCATATATTCAATTTAATAAATCTATTTATTCTTTTGTAGAAAAAATACTAAAGTATAGAACACTTTAGTATTTTTTTATTATGCAAAAGTCTTGATAGAAATCTATATGTGATGCAAGGATTTGTCCATTATTTATATACATACTAATTTTATCTTTAGATGCCCAATTAACTCCTCCTACTTCTTCTGAATCTAGATGAAGTTTAGATAGATTAATATTTTCTTTTAAATAGTATAAATCAACAAAATCGTCTTCTGTTTGATATGTTTTTAAATATTCAATCCTCTTAGGATCCACATCATATCCTAATTCTTCTTTGATTTCTGTTATTATTCCTTGTAAACTTGTTTCTCCAGATTTTGGATGACCTCCGGTAAAAGATAATAAATCATATTTTTTATTAACCTGTAATAATAATTCTTTATTATCGTTTTCTATGATAATTACTACCGTTGTGTAATATCTTCCTTCTGGAATAGGTTCTCCCTTTAATATTTTTTCACCAGTTATATTTCTTTGTGCATCATATAAATCTCTATATTCCATTTCCATTCTCCTTTAGGATATTTTCTTTGATAAGTATATAAATGGTGTATCAAATAAAGCAATAATTATTTCAATAATCGTTGTTGTTGTTGCAATAGATATAATTGTTGGTATAGAAAATATTCCTATAAAAGCAAGGGTATTAAAGAAATAATTTTCTATACAATTACATGTTATAGTAGCTACATTATTTCTTAACCATAGTTTTTTTGGAAATTTTTCTTTTAGTTTATTATAAATATGAATATCTAACATATTTGCAATAAAGAACATTCCCATACTAGCAATACTTGTTCTCAAATTAATTGAAAATAATGTTTTCATAGCATCGTGTACTACATCTTCACTACTAGGGATAAATAGTAATGTTAGTTGGGTAATGATGATAAAAGTTATACTTGAGAAAATACTTAAATATACTGCTTTTTTCGCATCTTCTTTGGAATACTTTTCTGACATAATATCTGTTGCTAAAAAAGTTGATGCAAAGATTACATTCCCTAAGCTAGTAGTAAAACTTAGAATATCAATTGCTTTACAAACAGTTAAGTTAGCAATGATGGTAGCAATACTTAACCATACATATAAACCTTCCTTTTTAAATATTTTTTCAATTAGTACTACTAATGAAAATGTTACTATGATATTTACCATACCTAACCATATGTTCATTTTTATTCTCCTTCCCTTTTTTATACTAGGATGTGTAGGTTAACTAGTACTTGTTTATTATATCTTTTTTATTTATGTCTTACAACCTCAAATCGTTGTAATTGAACTGTTTCTCCTTCTTTTATATTAGCTTTTCGAGAAGCAATAGAGATTTGTTCTTCAACAGTATCTACTCCTTCTAAATCTGGAAGTAGTAATCCTTTTTTAGAACCACTACTTACAATTACTCCATATTTTTTTGGATCTAATTGTTCTTTGGATGAAATAGATTCTGGTAAAGATAATATATCTACATTTATTTCTAAATACTCTAATTCTTCTTCTGTTATAGGGAAAAACCTAGGATCTTTTGTACTTGCGCTGATTGCATTTTGAATGATTTCTTCTGCAATAGATGATGTTGTTGGTAGAAAAGTACCAATACATCCTCTTAAAACACCATATTTATGAATAGAAACAAATACGCCTGCTTTTTGATTGATTATGTCTTCTGGTAAATTATCAGGTATTTCTATTCTATTATGATTTTTAATGTATTCTACGATTGTTTTTCTTGCTAAAGATACATATTCATCATTAGAAGTCTGTCGTTCTTTTATTCTTTCTTTTTCTTTCATCAAATATTGATCTAAAAAGTTTCTATTATCATTTTTATCTAAAGGATAGAATGTGCATATTCCATATCCTACTCCTGTAATATCTTCGTGTGATAAAAAGTTAGATTTCACATTCATACTATCTAATGTCCCTGCCATTATAGTAAATGAGCGATGACCACATTCAGCAGCTTTGTCTAAGAAAACTTCATCATATTCTAATAGTTCTTTAAAATTTCCTTTAGATATTGTATTCATTATTCTTTCATCATATATTGGACCTTCTTTTGCAAAACCATATGGACCATAAGTTTGTAATTTATGAGATAAATCTCCGCTAGCAATATAAACAACTTTCCTATTGAGATTATTCACTGCTTGGTTAATAATCGTACCAAATTTATAATTATCTATTAATGGTAATCCAGATAAACCAACAATTACAATTTTACATTTTGGAATCTTTTTTCTAATAAAATATAATGGTACCATTGATCCATGATCTAATGGATAGTCTTCTGTTTTACCAGAAGGAAAATGAAAAGATTTGGAAATGTTTTCTATTTCGTTAATTAGTTCTGTATCATATTCTTCTTCAAAAGAAACATTTGGTGCACCAAATCTACTCATGTTCCCTTTTACTTTATCAGATGATGGTAAGTAGAAATAATCACTATATAAAAGTGTATGTGGACTTGAAATGATAATTGTTTCTGGATTTATTTTTGCTATTTCATTTGCTACTTGTTCATATGCTTTTCTTGTTGCTTCTATTTGTTTTTCTCCGCCTTTACCAACATCTGGAATAATTAAAGGTGGATGAGGAACCATAAATGCTGCTTCAATTGCCATTGAATCACATCCTTTCCTTCTTTTATTATACATTAAAAAAAGACTATTGTTCTATAGTCTTTTTTCTACTTATTATGAACGCTGGTATAATCATCCATAAGATATTGATGTATTGAAGTGAATCTATTTTTGTTTTTGGAGGTAAAACTTCTTTTGTTTCTCCTTTTACTTCTCCATCTTTGATTTCACTATCTGTACTTCCAGTACCATTTAAATTTTCATATACATATGTTACTACTAAAGTACCATCTATATATGTACCAGAAGCTTGACCATCTACTCTTACGAACTCATAACCATCAATTTCTTTTTTCAAAGTATTATATTCTTTTCCAACTGTACCAGTATATGTTATTTTTCCAGATATTTTGTTTCCATTAATATCTACATAATTTGTAATTACGATACCTTTTTTTGTTTCATCAGATTTTGCTGGTTCTTCTGCTGGATCAACTTTTGGATCGTCTGTTGGATCAACTGTTGGTTCTTCACCTGATGGTTCTACAGGTGTTGGTTCTTCTGGTTCAGAAGGTTCAGAAGGTTCACATGGTTGAACTTCAGGACAATTGTTCTCACAATTTACAATTACTGTAGTTCCACAACATTGTTTATCATCTTCTTTTGGCTCTTCTTCTACTTTTGTATAAATATATACTAATTCAGTATCTTCAACTGTATAGTTACCTTTTGAAAGATCTTCATTAATTACAGCTCTTTTTAACATTAATCTCATTTTTGTAGGTTGTTCAACTTTTTCGATTTTTGTTAATTCATAACCATTAATATATTCTTCAAGTATAGTATAAGATTCTCCAACTAAACCTTCATATTGTTGATCACTAGCAAGTGTATTACCATCTTCGTCACGGAAATGTACAATTACTTTTCCTTGAACTGGTTTTGCTACTTTATATTTATAAGTTACATAAGTAGTACCTTCTACTATTTGACCTTCTGTTTTTCCTTCAACGTCATCATATTCATATCCAGAGATTCTTAATTTATCCGTTGAATATTCATCATTTACATTACCAGGAATTGTAACCATAGGTGAAATAGTATATCCTTCTTCATCTACATATTTAACAATTACTCTTCCAACTTTTGGAGTATCTGGTTGTGAAGGTTCTGATGGCTCATCTTCTCCTTCTTTTTCTCCACAAGTATCACATATATCTGTATTTGAATTATCATTTACATTTGTGTTACTTCCATCGTTATTATTTGTTGGATTGTTTTCATTATTATTTGTAGGATTACTTTCATTGTTGTTTCCGTTTGTTGGATTGTTTTCATTTCCAATTGTTGGATTAACATCTACATCAACGTTATTTGTAGGATTATTTTCATTACTATTCGTTGGATTATTTTCAACTGTAGTATTGTTTTCTACATTTGGATTTGATTCAGATGAACTACTATTATCTAAATCTATATTAGGATTAGATTCACTAGTATTTGTATTCTCAACATTTGGATTTGATTCACTACTACTATTATTTTCGTTATTATTTTCTGAGCTTGCATCTACATCAGTATTATTTTCTACATTGTTTGTAGGATTGTTTTCAATAGTAGTATTGTTTTCTAAATTATTGTCTCCAGTCTCTACATTTGTACTGTTATCTACATTTGTATCTCCTGTAGTTACATTAGTATCTCCAGTTGTTACATCACCTGTAGTAACATTTGTATCTCCCGTTTCTGCACTAGCATTACTTTCGTTATTGTTTACTGGATTATTTTCGATATTAACATTTGTTTCATCTTGGTTGTTATTTTCATTATTAACATCTGTATTATTTTCGTTATTAATATCAGTATTGTTTTCAACGTTTGTATCATTGTTTACTTCATTATTAACATTGTTATCATTGTTATTTTCGCTATGATTATCGCTGTTATTTTCGTTATTGATATTAATAATTATTTGTGGTTGTTGGTTTTCACCATTGTTGCAATTACATGTATTGCATGTGTTACAGCAATTGCAGTTACCTCCACAAGAACTTCCTGGTTCTTCTGATGGTGTTTCTTCGTTCTTAGCATATTCGTAATATAGTTCAAGCAATTCTTGTTCTATCTTACCAATTCTATTTTCTGGAATACTTGTTCCTGTATATCCAGGAATAACTTTTTGATATGTAATATATGTTGTTCCATATGTTCCAGGAATAATCATTGGATCTGCAATACTATTGCCATTTTCATCTATGTAGTAAGCAATTACAGTTCCTTCTTCTTTCGTTTCAGGAGTTGTTGGTTCAGAAGGTTCTTCTTCTTTTTCTTTATATACATATAGTACTTCTTTAGTTCCAACTTCAATTATTCCAGTTTGATCTCCAGATACTGATACCAATTCATATTCTTCAGTATCTAGTTCTTTAGTTTCGTATGTTTGTCCTACTTCTAAAGTTATTGTATTTTCTTCTAGTACTGTTCTGTCTAAAGTTATATGTTTAACATGAACATTACCATAAACTGTTTCAGGTTCAGTAACTTTAGTATAGATATATGTAACATTTATATCTTCTTTAGTATATTCACCTGTAGCATTTTCTGGTGTTCCAGTTACTTCATAACCTTCAACTTCAGCTGGTGTTGTAGTATAACCTTCTCCTACTACGCCAGTTGATTCAGTTGAATCAGCTAGTACATTACCATTGTTATCTAAGTAATGAGTTATAACTTTACCTAGTTTTTGATAATAGTAAATTACTTCAGTTAATTCTTCCCTGTATCTACCATTAGCATTTGCTGGTGTTTCTACTAAACTATATCCTTCTACTTCCTCTGCAGGAGTAGTCATATATATTTCGTTAATTGGTCCAGATTGTTCTACATCTTCAGCTACTTTAGTAGTTGAATCTATTTCATAGTAATGAACTATAACTTTACCAACTCTTTGATAGTAATGAGTAAATACATAGTTTTCTCCATTTGGATAGTTACCTACTAATTCTTCATTACCTTCAGTTCTAATAAATTTGTATCCTTCAATGTCGATTGGTTCAGCATTGTATTTTTGATCAACATATCCAGATGTATTCTTAACTTCTACACCTTCGATTTCTTTTCCAGTGAATAAGTCTTTATAGTAAACTGTTATACTTCCACTATTTTTCTTATAAGTATAAGTTAATTCAATAGGTTCTTCTGTATAAGTTACAGTTTCACCTTCTGGTCCAGAAACTAGTGTATAGTTTTCGAAGTCTTTATTAATTAAAGTATATGTTTCTCCTACTTTACCATGACCATATTCTGTATCTAGTTCTTCATTAGTATCAGCATCTACATAATGAACAGTTACATCACTTTCAAGTCTTGTGTAGTAGTAATATACATCAGTTTGTCCTTCTGTAACTACACCATTTCTATTTCCTGAATCTCCAGTTAATCTATAACTTGTAAATTCTTTAGCTTTTGTTTCATACTTAGAATCAACATTTGCTGGATCTAATGTAACAGTTTCTAATTCTTCATCTTGATCATCTGCTACATAATGTACTACTACTTGTCCTTTATTCCATGTGTAGTAATAGTATACATTTATTGATCCTGATACGAATTTACCTGGTTCAGGAATTCTTGTTTGATCTAATGTATAATGTTCAAATTCTTTAGGTGATGTAGTGTAATCACTACCAATCTTACCAGTTAATGATGCTGAATCTAATTCTTTTTCAGTTTCATCTTTAATTCCAATATGATGAACAATTATAGTTCCATTATCTTTTTCATAGTAATAATATACATCTGTTTGTTCAGCTGCAACAGTTCCTCTAGTATTATCAGATTTATCTACATAGTGATAATCTGTAAATTCTTTTTGTTCTGTTGTATAAGCTTCATCAATTTTCTTATCTGTAATTCTAACAGTTTCAATTTCTTCGTTAGTATCTTTATCTACATAATGAACAATTACTAATCCATTGTTCTTAGTATATTTATAAGTTTTTTCTTGAACTTCTTCAGTAAATGTTACTGTTTCAGGTTCGTATTCTTCTACTGGTGTATAATTTTCAAATGATTTAATTTCAGTAGTATATGATTCATCTGATACTTTACCAGTTACTTCTACTACTTCTAATTCTTTATTGGTATCAGCATCTACATAATGAACGATTACTTTACCATAAGCTTCCTTATACACGAAGAATAAGTCGAATCCTTCTTTAGTAAATTTACCAACTTTTGTGAAGATACCTATGTTTTCATTATCTCCACCATTGAAGTCAGTTCCATCTTGTGCAATATTTTCATAGCCATAAATATCTAATGGTTGAACATTGTATTCTTCACCAATTCTTCCTTCAATTGTTTGTCTATATTCAACTGCACATCCGTTTTCACATGTTTCATAATCTTTATCGTGTGAAATATAATCTCCATTTTCATCTACGTGATGAACTCTAATATAACCAATAATTCTGTCATATAGGTAAATTACTGTTTGTGGATCAGCCGTAATTGCTCCTGTTCTTGCAGCGCTATTTTCTGCCATTGCATAGAAAACATATTTATCAATTACTTTTTCATCTGTTTCATATGGTTGTTCAATTGAATCTGTAATTGTTTCTGAATCAGCTATTTCTAATCCAGTGTCTTTATCAATATATTTAACGATTACTGTTCCATCATTCATAATTGTATTTGTAACAGTATATGTTTCATTATTTGGCTCAGAATCGTATGAAGTGATATGTTCAGATTCTTTGATTGTATAAACTAGTTTATTTCCTTCCTCATCATATGGATAAATAACTAATTCTTTAGACCAACCATCGTCTTCATCTAATTCAACTACATATGCTGGTTTTGCATCTTCTGCTAATTCTTCGTTTTCTTTAGTAGCATATAATTCAAGAGTTACTGAATTAGGACGATTTTTAGCATTATTTGATTCGTCATCCCATACTTTAGAAACAGTAATTGTTTCAGTACTTCTTTCCCATTTTGCATATACATTATATACTAGTGGAGCTACTTTTTCATATGATGCTTCAGGTGCAGTGAATTCTGTATCAATCGGAACAGTTACTTCTTCGCCATCTACCATCATATAATATCCTACAAAGTCATAGCCTGTCTTTTTATAACCGTATTCTTCTGGAGATAATAATGTTACTTTATTTCCTTTTTCAATAGTTGATTCATCGTGACTAATTCTATTTTGGTCTCCTGTTGAACTATTATCTTTATAAACATTCAATGTAACTGATGGTTGCCATACAGCATATAGTGTTTTAGTTTCTTTAAAACCAGATGGTTTTCCTGAAAAATCATATATATAGTGACCATTTTCGTAAGAATTACCATCTTCGTCTACCCAATACATAAATTCATAATGTGCTGGACCATCAGATGGTGTTCTTAATTCGTAGTCTAATAAAGTTGTTCCACCAATAGGATTAGTCCATGTAATGTTTTCATCATATGAAACATTATTTACAAAGATTAGGTGTAATATTGGTGTTTCATATGTACTCCAGTGTGCATAGAATTCGATTGTGTAGTCTTTATCTAAACCAAATTGAGTTACATAACTAATTTCATAAGGATTTTCTCCAGCAACTCTTTCATCAATTGTAGTTCCAACTGGAGCTGGTATATATTTAAAGGCATTTTTATATTCTTCACTTAATGTGTAATTTTCATCTATTAAAACACCATTTTTGTCATACCATCCTAAGAATGTATATACATTTCTTCCATGTTTATCTGACTCAGTATTTGAATTTGAATCTTTTACTCCTGTATACAATCTGTTTTCATCATTTGCGTCAAATATTTGGTCAAGTGTTTGTAAACTTGTTTCAGATGTTCCTGGAGCTATTGTTCTTACAACTGTTTTTACTAATTCGTCCACTTGTCCTTCTTTGATACTATAATATTTTATTGTAATATTATGAGGTTCTTGATCTATTTCCCATTTAGCATAAACATTTATTTCTGAATCTTCATATAAATCATCTGCAGCTGTAGCATATAATCTATAACTTGTATAATTTTCACTTGATTCTGAATATAATTTTTTTAATGAAGGAACTGATGTTGGAGTATATTCATCAGATATTAATGCACCTGTTTCGTCATACCAACCTAGGAATTTGTATTTACTTCCGTTGTATGATCTAGTTGGCCCATTAGTTAAAGAACTAAATACTGCATTTAGTGTTGTACTTTGTGTACCTTTGTTTGTTGTAGCAACTAGTACTTTTCCGGTATCAACATTTTCACCTGTTATCGTATCAAATAGATGAATAGTTACTTTACCTTTTGGAACGGCAACTACATCCCATTTAGCATATACGTTTACACTTTGTACAGATGTTGGTGCTGTAGATTCTATTTTTAACCCGTTTTTTCTTGTATTTGTTTCTGATAAATGCGTTAATGTTACTTCACCTATTACTGTTCCATCTTCAGAAATCTTATTTCCTTCTTCGTCATACCATCCCGCAAATGTGTATATATAATCATCTGTAGTAATCACTTGTCCTGATGATGCTGTTAATCTATCTAATAATTCGTATACATAGTATGACCTTGATCCACCACTTGTTCTTATAACTGGTGATGAGCTTTGTTCTACTGATTCACCTGTAAAAGTATCAAATATATGTACTTTTATTATTGGTGTCTCAGTTTTAACCCAATTAGCGTAAATATAAATGTCCTTAGATTCAGTTATTGAACTTAGTACATTTAAAAGTAGTCCATTTGGATAACTAACATTTGTTGTTAATACAAATCTACTAAATACTTCTCCAAAGCTTTCATTTGGTACACCTGTTGTGTTAGTTAGTTGGCTTTCATTTGCTGCATCAACATACCATCCAGAGAAAGTATAAGTATAATCACCTTCAGTAAATTTTATTGTCTTTGCATTTGTAGAACTTCCTAATCCAAATATTGTGAACATGTTTAGTTTTTGGAAGTTTGCTGTTTCGCCAGGAGCATATTCAAAGCTTTTGTATTCTTCATAGCTTCCATTTCTGTTATCCATAATATGAAGTGTGATAACAGGCTCTGATGTTTCATCTGTTTCTGTTTCATCTGCTTCAGGATCATTAGCTTCAGCTTTTGTTTCAGTAGCAGGAGCATTTGGTGCTGCACTTGTTACTTGTTCTTCATTTTTTTCTGTTTTTACTTCTGTTTGTGCTTTTGTAACTTCTTCACTTGACTCTTTTGTTTGTGTTTCTTCGTTATTTGCATAAGCTACAAACTTAGGTGAATCTGTACTAACGACTTCAACAGTACCAGCATCTGTATCCACGATAATATCTTCATCATAGTTTACTTCTTGTGCTTTAACGTAGTTAACGTTTAAAACAAGAGTAAGAATCATAGCGATTAGTATTAAAACCTTTCTAGTATTTTCTTTCATAAAAAATCACCCTTCTTACAAATATTTTTCTATCTGTATCAGGGTGCAGTAGAAATGTTCTAATCAAGCTTTTTGCTTCCCCTTTAAGCAATCCACTTGATGGCTGAATTTATCCTTTCCTTTTCTCGTAGTTAATATACTAAACCGAGCTAACCAAGGAAGTCAAGAAAATTTCACTTTTTTTTACTTTCACGCAATTTGCTTGTAAAAAAAAGAGAAATAAAGATACTCTTTACATAATATATTTATATATTATGTATTTTGGAATGTTTACTTTTTTAAGAAGTAAAATAGAACTTTAAAATCTTTTGTATTTTTATCAAGAATTATCAATTTACGTATATTTATTGTTTATAATATGTAAATTGTTTTTGTAACATTTCGTCAACATTACGTTTGTTTACAATTCTCGCTTTATCCACAAAAAAAGATACTAAATGTATCTTTTTTGTTTTTTTAAGTATTCTTTTTGTTCTAAAGTTATACGATAACTTTCAATAGCTTTTTGAATTGTTTTGTTATGTGTCCAAGTATCTAGTTTATTCTTCTCTATGTAAGGAATTGTATCTTTATATTGTTTTGCTAATGCTGTTGCAAAATACCATGCTCTCATCATATTTACATAATATTCTTTTGAATTGACTTTAGCAACCATTTTTAAATAATTACTCTTAAAGTATTCATCTAAATAATGTTGCATTAACATTCCTATTCCAAAACGAATTGTATAGATATCTTTCGATTTCATCCATTCTTTAATTGCCTCTATTAATTCTTTGGGATGTTTTTTAAATACTTTTGGAGACATTTGATCACATGTTGCCCAATTATCTACGTATGGTAGAAAATTATTTATGTAATTAATACATTCATCATAATCTTTTATTTCTGAAATGATAAAAGCATGTAATTGGTTTTCATCAAAATATTGATGAGGTAGTTCTTGTAAAAAATCTTTATAATTATTTGATTTTATTAATTCTTTAGCATATTTTCTTAAAACAGGAGTACGTACTCCAATTACAGAATTGGAATCTATATTTGGAATTAATTTTGATTGAAAATCTCTATATTTTTTATCTTGTAATTTAAATAGTTCATTTTTTATTGTTTCCATATTATACTCCCTTTTTTTATTTAACTAATGAAAACACTAAAGCAAATAGAATTAATGAATAACATATTATTTTAATCCAAGCGAATTTACTAGATTTATTCCATAGTTTTATAAAAACTGATATAAAAGAAAGAATTGTAAATCCTAATTCAACTTCAAATGAGAAAGGAATATATGATATATGTGGACCGGTATACCATGAAAATGATTGATAGTAATATAAAAGATCGGTAATTAAGCATATTGCAGTAAAGCCTTGTGCAATTCCTACTATTATTGTTACTATTCCCATTCTTTTAGCGAATTTCTTTTTATTTTTAATTTTTTTAACAAAATTATCTGATAATTCTACTGGATTTAATTCTCTTTTTCCACTTACATAAAGTATTCCTGTTACAATACTAAAAACACATAAAATACTATAAAATATACAACTAAAATAATATAATATCCATATCATTTAATTCAACTCTTTTCTTTTTTTTACAATAAATATTTCTTTATCTTTTTTCTAATATTACAAAGCTTTCTATGTGATTAGACCGTGGTTTTTGACATCTCGCTTTTTATATGTTCATGTGTCTTTGCATTCCTAAAACCAATAGCTTAGTAGCCTTATCTGTTGGTTTTTGATATGTCAAAAACGATACATTTTTATTTAGTAATTACACCATTATTATATCATTATATCCAAAACATTCTCTAATATCTTTTCAATTTCCTTTTTGTTTTCTATTTCATTTATGGCAAAGCATTTCTTTCCGAGGTCTTTAAATGAAGCTCCTGAGTGAAATACTCTTTCCCTATCAACAATAATAAACCTATCATGGTATGAATTATTATTGTAAAAAGTTACATTACTATATTGCTTTAAATATTTGTTTTTCAAACTATCATTTATATTTGATGAAATAATTATTATTTTTTTATTTAAAGTTTTTAAGTCATCAAGTAATTCTTTTCCGATATAATTATCAATTATTATTATTTCATCTTTTGATAAATAAAATATTTCCAATAATACTGAATAAGCATCATAAATATCTCCTTTAAAGAAGATTGAATCTTTAGTTATTTCCTTCGGATTGAATTTATCAAATAATTCGTCTATTCTTTTGGTATTTTCATCTACTTTATCTTCGAGAAGTAAAAATCTTCGTGGTAATACATTCTTATTATAATTAATATAATGTCTCATTCTTACAAAAGTATCCATTATTCGTATACTGACTTCAGTAGCAACTTTTGACTTTAATATTGTGGCAAGCATATAAATACCTTGTTCTGTAAATACTCTAGCACCATACTTAATATTTGATCCTTGTTTAATATTCAAGGTCGAAATTTTCGACCTTGAAATTTTAGTAGTTTCTTCAATGGATAATAACCAACTAAATCTATCTGGAAATTTATTAGGATTATTCTTTACTGCTTCATTTATTCTTTTTGTCTCTACACTATATAATTTTGCTAAGTCAGAATCTAACATTACCTCCTTTCCATCGATTTCATAAATCATGTCTTCGACATTAATATTTTCTTTCTCTATTATTTCGTTCATTTTATCAACCTCCCTTAAACGAAAAAGGAGATGACTAAAAAGTCATCTCCGAATAGATATAATTTTACTTGCCCAAATTATAAATTATCGAATAAATTATTCACACCAACTCTTGGCAAGTAATTGATGTAAATAAATAGTATCATGAATTATAATGATATACAATACCGAAAAAAGTATTTATATTATAATTACACCCATTTTAATCTTACCTATTATTATTTTTGCACGAGATTCTAATTCTGGTAAATTATCCAAATTTTATCTCCTCTCAAGTATTACAAAACTTTCTATGTGGGTGGACACCTATTTAGGAATAGGCCATTTAACCATGTTTCATATTAAAAAACATGTTCCTATACATAAAACTACCTAGGTTGATTGCGTATTAGGAACATATGCTTTTTTATTTCTTGTTTTATTATACTATACAAAAAGCAGATTTTTATCTGCTTAAGTGTTTATAAAATCAAAAACAATCCAAACCTCGCAATATCTTAATCTTCCGATTATTTTATAATATAGTTTTTATTCCTCTTTAATATCGTATATGTTATAGAACTTACTAATAATGTAATTACTATTATAATCATAGAAATGTCTGTTCCTGTATTTGGATTTTTTAGCGTGTCTGGAATACTTTTTTTATTTTCTATGTTTACAATAGTATCATTTGATATTACTTTTTCTTGTACTTGATTACTTGTAATATAAGAATTACCAATATATTCAGTTATGTTTTCATCTACAACTTTGGCATAATAATTAAAGGTATATTCATCATTTGGATTTAATTCTTCAAGATTCCAAGTTATTATACTATCTTCTTCACTATATATTCCGTTATCACTTATTTTATTTTTATCAATTTCAAGTCCTTTTGGAACAACAGTAGAAATTATATTATTTTCAGAATAACCATCTCCAGTATTTTGTACTTTCACGCTATACAATAATATTTCATCTTTTTTTGCGTTGAATTTATCCACATTGTTTACTAAGTTAATAATATTTAAATGGATAGTTCGATTATAACTTTTAAAGTATAGAGCTGATGCTTCTCCTCCTGCTAATTTTTCTACTTTATCTAATTTCCAATATATATTTTTATTAAAATCAATATTAGAATAAATATTAGAATAATACGTTGAAAACATGTAACCCCCAGTAATAATTCTTCTATTGGAATGACCTTTATTTACACCATCAAAATAAAAACTAACATAAACTGCTTGTCCTGGTCTCCATGGATACTCTTCACTATATGGATATAGATTAGCAATGATATCTTCATCATCACTTAATTGATTAGTTGGAGTATCCAAATATAAAACATCTCCTGTATTTAATTCTTGCCCTATTTTTAAATTATCTACATAATATTCCCGTATTCCTTTTTCACTGCAAATATCACAAAGAGGGCTTATATTGCTTTCTGCTTTTACAACAAAAGGCATATAAATTGCAAATAATAAAATTGGTAATATAAATTTCTTCATACTTTACACATCCGATTTTTCATCTATTCTACTTTAATTATATATATACACATATAAGAAAAGCAACTTTTTCTATATAGAATATACATTTAAAAAGTGTAAAGTAAATGCTCATTATATTACTATTATACGAACATTTTTATTTTTAAAATTTTTTCCTTTTTCTTTATTAGTAATGTCCTATTTCCTATAACATGCTTAGATACAAAAAATCCCATTTTTTAGTTATTAATAGCTAAAAAAGGGATTATAATTATTTTCTAAAAAAACACTTTTACTTATTTTTCAATAGTTTTACGACATAGTACTGATATGGTTTCAACGTGGCTAGACCGTGGGTTTTTGACATCTCATTTTTTATATATTCATTTGTCTTTGCGTTCCTAAAACCAATAGTTTACCAACCTTGTCTGTTTGTTTTTTGCATAGTCATTTACTTTGACTGTTTTCTACTCATAATCAATCTTTTTTCTAATGGTAATATTTCAGTTTCATTATTAATGCCAAATTGATTAGCAAGTTCGATTGAACCATTTAATAATTCTTCTAAACTTGAAAATGGTTCATTATTAGTATCCGTTTTATATAGCCAATCTAGGTATTTAATCTTTTTTGCTTCGTCAGGTCTACCATAAAGTACTTTTCCTGTGTGAATCCAATATCCAAATTCTACATTTGTCGTAAAAGCTGGCATATCTGGTAATGTTCTTGGAATCCAAAAAGCAATTACTGAAGCATTTGATAAAGCCTCTCTTTCCCACTGTGCTTGATCAACATAATCTGCTTTAGGTTTCCATGTTGAATACTCTGGCACATATACTACTCCATCAAAGCCTTTATCTTCTAAATACTTACATGCACTTGTTCTCCACGATTCAGTATTCTCACCTCTTGGAGTTGGACCTGCTAGGAATATCGATTTATGTCCTTTTAATACTTCCTGATTTGAATAGTTTATAATCATAATGTTACCTTCTTTCTAAAATCGTGGTACTTTCGCAATGTTGAGTCATAGGGAACATATCTAATCCTTTGATTGTTTTTACATTATAAGATTTTGATAGTTCTTTGATATCTCTTGATAAAGTCATTGGATCACAAGAAACATAGATTATCTTTTCTGGTTTTAATTTTAAAATTGTATCTTTGGTAATGGAATCTAATCCTGCACGTGGTGGATCTACTATAATGGTATCTATTTCATCTTTTATTTTGGGTAGATTTTTTGATACATCACCTAACATATAATAGATATTGTTTCTTTTATTAATTTTTGAATTTGTTATAGCATTTAAAATTGCATTTTTTACTATTTCTATTCCATATGCTTTTTCTACTGTTTTAGATGATGCAATACCTAATGTTCCTACTCCACAATATAAATCTAATATTACTTTACTATTTTCTGTATTCTCTTCAATTAATTGAAATAATTTAGAACATATGTCTCTATTTACTTGAAAGAAGGAATCATATGAAACATTAAATAATTTGTGATTAATAATATCTATAAACTTATCGTCTCCATTAATAACTTTATTATTTAATATAATTCCTGCTATCTTATGGTGATTTTTTAAATACGTAATATTCGGAGTTATTTTTTCTTTACTATTTATAACGATTAATAATTCGTTGTTATAATTCGAACGTAATACTATCTCTCCATTTTTTACTTTTAAATACTTTAAATCTGGTATTATTTCTTGAATTGGCTTTTCTGCAAGTAAACAATTATCTATTTCTACTAATTTATGAGAAGATGATTCATAGTAACCAATCTTATAATTCATTACTTTTAATGTTACTTTATTTCGATAACATATATTATTAGTAGAAGGTATGATTTCAATGGAAGTGTTTATATTTGCATATTTAGAAAGTATAGATTCTAGTTTTTCTTTTTTATAATCTAATGTATCTTGATAGGATAAGTTTAATAATTCACATCCGCCACAAATATCAAAATATGGACATATGCTTTTTATTCTTTTTGAGGATTCTTTTATATATTTTATTACTTTTCCTTCTTGATATTTTTTATTTTCTTTTGTAATTTGAATATCTACTATTTCTTCTGGTAATGCATTTGGTATAAAAGTAATTAAATCATTTACATATGCAATTCCTCTACCTTGGTTATCTAGTTTTTCTATTTTTACTTCCATGTTTTTCACCTAAGAACATTATACAACATTTTATAGTAATTCAAATTAGAAAGTAATAGTTTACCATTTTTAGGTAATACTAAAAATGGTGATATCTATGTATTATAGAAAACTTAAATATGAATTTCATAATAGTAGTGATTTAAAGGTAAAGTATATAGATGGTATAGAAATTATCTATTTAGAAAGCTTATGTAGTAGTAATCGTATAAATGAATATATTCTACAAAACTTAACGTTAGGGAATCCATATCATTTATTAAAAGATAAGATTAGTGGACCAAGTGTTTTATATGTAACAGATTTATCTTTAGTACCGGATTATCTTTTTAACGGATATGCTTTTATTAGTGATGGAAAAGATATGATTGTATGTGAAGTAAAAGGAGATCTATATCGTAGTATTAATCCTCCTTTATCTGAAACATCTATTAATGGTCCAAAAGATTCTTTTAATGAATCTATTATTGTGAATATGGGACTTATTAAAAGAAGAATACGAAGTAAAGATTTAATTAATGAGGATTATATATTAGGCAATAATACGAAGACAAAAGTATCTTTATTATATTTAGAAAAGAAAGGTAAAAAGAAATATGTTCGTATTATAAGGAAAATGTTAAAACGCATTCATATGGATCATATGATTGATATTGAAAATTTACAAAAGAGATTATCTAGTAGTTCTTTTATGCCTACCATATTAAAAACAGAAAGACCGGATCGTGTTGTTCGTTCTTTATTAGATGGTAAAATTGCTATTTTGGCTGACAATTCTTGTTATGCTCTTATTTTACCTGGTTATTTTATTGATTTTATTCATCCAGAAGGAGATCATTATGTTAAGAATGTAAATGTTTCTTTTTTAAAAGGAATACGATTGTTATGTTTATTGATTACTATTTTGTTACCTGGATTATATATTTCTTTAATTAATTATAATCAAGAATCTATTCCTATGAAGTTATTATTATCTTTTCAATATGGAAGAGATGGTGTTCCATTCCCTTCTTCTTTTGAAGCAATCTTTATGATTATACTTTGTGCTATTTTAAGAGAAAGCGATATTCGCTTTCCTTCTAGTTTTGGTAGTTCTATTTCTATATTAGGTGCTTTAATTCTTGGAGATGCAGCAGTTGCTGCAAATGTTGCTTCTCCTATTATGATTATTATAGTAGGTATTACTTTTATATCAGGATTGATATTTAGTAATGGAGAGATGATTTCTGGATTACGTTTTTATCGTTTCTTTTTATTATTCATGTCTATTTTACTAGGTTTATTTGGTTTAACTATTGGATTTATATTATGTGTTCTTCATTTAAATTCTATAGAAGTATTAACAGAACCATATATGTTCTCCTTTATTCCTTTTCATAAAATAGAAACATCTAGGAGAAATTCATGAAACGAATAATATTGTTAATAGTTATGGTTTTCATGATTGGTGGCTGTTATGATTATCAGGAATTAAATGATATGAGTATTGGAAGTTCTTTATTTGTTGATTACAGCAATAATCAATACAAGATAACTCTAGAAGTAGTTCGTTATGAAGAAGATAAAGAAATTGAAAAGAAAATGTTAACAGGTTCTGGTACGAATGTACAAGAAGCAATACAAGATATAGAAGATCAAAGTTCTAAAAAAATATTTTTAGAACATTTAGAATTATTAGGTATTAGTGAAAATTTAGCTAAGATGGGGATTCGTCCACTTATAGATTTTATTATAAGAGATGTTCATATTAATAATAACTTTCCTATAATGATTTATAAAGATATGGAATCCGTTTTAGAGATTGAAACATCTGATAGTTATGGTAGTTATTATAATGGTTTACTTCGTAATATTTATCATAATGATGATTTTTATATGATTGATATGTTAGAAAAATCATTCATTGAAGAGAAATTCATTTCTTTACCATATTATGAAATGGATAAAATCGTCTATTTTCATAATGATCAACTAGGAATGATTGTTAATAATAAAATATATCAATTATTAATGATTTCTAATAGTAATTGTATTTTTGAAAAAGATAATAATGTTATAGAAGTTTATAAAAACAATACAAAATATGAAGTAAATAAAGATAAAATCATTTTATATTTGGATTTAAGTGGAAAAGTATTAGAAAAAGATGAAGATATTTCTATAACCAATCTTAATCATTTGTTTCAAAATATTATTTTTCAAGATATTAAAGATTATTTAGATAAATTAAATAACTATGATATATTGAATCTTCAAGAATTATATTATAAAAATTATCGTGTAAAAAAAGAAGTCCCTTATGATATATCGATTCGTTTTCAAATAAATCACGAAGGAGCTTTCTATGATTAAAAGATATCAATATACAATATTTAGTTACTATTTAACAAGAACTTTGTTTTTTGGTGGAATGTTTCATTTGCTGATTGAAACATGTAAAAACGATACTTTGTTTATTTCATTTATGGGTATGTTATTAGGCTATTTCTTTCTGTATTTATTATATAAAAATAAGTTTATTCATTCATTTATGATTGGTATGATTAGTGTTATAATTCTATTCTTATGTATATGTTCTACAATATTATTAACCAACCATTTTTTATTAGAACATACTCCTATTCTAATTGTTATTACTACTATTCTATTGGTTGGTTATTATGGATCTAGGAAAGGATATTTAACATTATTTCGAAGTTCAGAGTTATTTATTGTTATTTCTATTTTTATTACTATTATATGTTATTTAGGATTATTACAATCTATTCAAGTTTCAAATATATTTCCACTATTTCTTAGTTCTATTTCTAGTATTTTTAAAGGGATTATTATTTTCAGTAGTACTACTCTACTTCCAAATATTTTATTGATTCCTTTTCATGATGATTATAAATTTCGAGATATTGGAAAAGGTTATATCCTTGGTTGTTTATCCTTAATCTGTATTCTGTTTTTTATATTAAGTATTTACGGGTACTCTTATTCTTCTTATTTAAATATACCAGAATATATGGTTTTAAAAAGAATTCATTTTATGAATTATATTCGTAATGTTGAAAACATTTTAGTAATGGAATGGATTGTAAATATTACTTTATGTATATTACTTTGTATGTTTCATATATATCAATTATTAAATACAAAGAAAAGTATTATCGTTTTCATTTTTATTGCTTTTTTCTGTTTTTATATATATCATTATCATTATTCCTATTTATTGTTGATTCAAACAAATATATGGATTTTATTTATCCTATTATTAATCATAAGTCTTATCACAAAAAAAGAGAAAACATAGTTTCTCTTTTTATAATTCTTTTTCAAATAATCTTTTTTTACCCTGTTTGGTAGTTACTTCTTTAAACATTTTAAAGCCATATCTTTCATATAAGTTTTCATGTTTAGAATGAAGATATGCTTTTTTATATCCCATTTCTTTTATTTTATTACAAGCATCTTCCATGATAATGTTTAAATATCCTTGGTGACGATATTCTTCCATAACATAAATACTAGCTATATATGGTTCATATGGTTCATCATCGATTCCGTCTTTTTCATTTATCTCATACATTGCTATTAATGTATCATTTATGATAATTCCATAAAGATTAGGTAATTCTTCTTTATTTAACGTTGGAAGATATTGATTATAGATTTCTTCATATGATATTTTTTTAATATCTTTCCACCAGTTATAAAACGTATTTATCATTTGTTTGTAATATCTATTTTCTGTATTAATTATTATCGTTTGCATCTTTTACTACTTTATAATCCTTAAATGTTTTATCAGATGTTTCTTTCCCCGTAACTTTTAGCTCTTCATATACCAAGTCTTGTGTTGAATCTGATCTTTGAATTAAAATATCAAATCCATAGTTATTCTTTAATCCTGAATCATTTAGATAATTGATTATTTTATCTACGATTTCTTTATATTGATTAGAAGAATAATTATTTAGATAGTTCCCTGTTACAATAACAATGATTTTAAATTTACCATCATTAACAAATTTAACACTGTCATAGTTAATCATATATTTTGATAAATCTAAACTACGACTTATATTATATCTGTTTTCTAAATTTTCTTCATCCGCAATAGCAGCTCTATATTCATCACTATCTGCACAATTTCCCACAAAAGAACAGCCTTTTTCTGGATAAAAGTATACTTTTACTTCCGTTGCATCAGCGGTTCTTATCAATTCTGAACTCATCTTCGCAGTTAGAGAATCAAAGAATAATACATCTGTATAGTTATCAAATACTATGTATTGATTATTTCCTTCATTATATGCAACACTTGATACTTCAATTTTTTGATTCTTAGGATCTGTACATTCTCTTGATTTTGTTTTGATATTTCCAAAGTCAATATGTGATTTTACTTTATCTGAGCAATTGAAATCTATGTTATATCTACTTTTTAGTGTTTTTAAAATAAATTCATCTTCTGTCTCTGCTTTTATTTCTGATATGTTTTGAAATACAATTCTATGAAATTCTACTGGATATTTATTATATAAGAATGCAGGTACACCAATTAATATTCCAAAGAATAAAATATATCCTACTGTTTCTAATGCTTTTATTTCGTCTCTTCTTGTAATGATTTTTGTAATAATATTAGCTATAATCATACCTAAGAATGCTACGATGCCAGCAGCTAATGCAAAGTATGTCCAATAATCAACATTTTCTGGTTTAATGGTAGATATTAAAAATGTAATAACAGATACAGACATTCCACCAATTAGAACTGATAATGGATAATTGCTTTCTTTTCCTTCTTTTGTTGCATTAATAATTGCGAACATAATTATATAAGCTGGTATTACAAAAATTAGAAATTCTAAATTTCTAACCATTAAGAAAAGTAAAGCAAAAATCACAACAGCATTAAAAGCAATTAAAGTAAATATTTTACTTGTTTCTGTTTTTAATTCTTCTTTATTCTGTTGATTAACAATTTTTTGCATTTCTTCTTGTTCTTTTTGTGCTTTTTCTTTTTCTAATTGATCATAATACTCTTGAGGGATTTCAATGATTTCTTTTTTAGGACTTGTTTCCTCATTACTAAAGAACTTTGGTTCTTGTTCATTATGTGTTTCTGTATTTTCTCCTTCATTTAGTTTTGGCAAATTCATATTATCTTTGTCATCTGGCATAGTATCACCCTATTCTCTTTTTCCATTATATCATATTTCTATCAACTATTAATCCATTTTAATTTTTTATGTAATTTTGTAATAACTAGTAAGGCTATGATTGATATTCCAATTATTTTGATAACGATATCCACTGTCTCTGGGTTAGTAACTGTTTCTTTATAGTTTGCTACCAATTGAACATTACTAGATGGGGTTATAAAAGAATCTTCTTTATATGGGATTATATTTCCATATTCATCTGTAATTACTAGTTCTGCTAATTTATATCCTGAGTTTGGAGTTACTTTTAATTCTACTTTTGTATTTGGTAAAGCATTATTTTGTACTTCAATTGTTCCAAATTCGCTTTTAATTGTTTCAATATACACATTAAATAAATAGCTAGTTATATTTTTTTCATCATTATTAATAACCATTATTTGGTCGTTAAGTTTCACAACTCTATTATTAAAAACAGGTATTGTTTCTTCTAGGGTTGTATCAAAATTATAAATTACTATTTCATTATTAGAAGTAGCTATTATTTTTTCATTTAAGATAAAGATATGATTGTAAGGTTCATCTACTATGATATTCTCTTTTAGATTTCCTTCTTTATCTAAAATTCTTATAAAATAATTATTCTCTTTTCCTAATAAGACATTATACGTATTGTTATATGTAGTATCTAGAATTGTTTCTTTTATATTTTCATTATTAAAAGCAAAGTAATCACTTTTTAATAGGTTTGTTATTTTTTCTGAGCCATAAGAACTAATACTTTGTTCTTGAACGGTTAGATCTGGAAATATTTCATACATGTTTGTATCTTCTAAAATATAATCTTTTCCTAGTACCATATAAATATTCTCATCTATATATATGTTTGGTTGAGCATAAAGAATTGTTGTTTCTTTCATGTTTTGTATTCGAAGATTGTTATCTAATAAATATATTTTAATAAAATTATTATAATTACTAATTAATAGGATATTATTTTTGTAAGATTCTATATGAAGATTTCTATCATTTTCAAATGTTTTCTTGGCACTGACTTGAAAATCTTTATCATATTTTATGATAGAGTTATTATCTATCGTAAAGTAATTATCTTCTATTTCTATTATTTCTTCTATATTATTTTGTATTTCTGTTGTTTTATTGTATGTGAAAACACTAGCGTTTACTCTAGTTATTAATAGAAATGATAATAATATAGCAAAGATTAATCTTTTCATATATTCACCTATTCTTCTTTTATTATATATTATTTTAAGAATTAAAAAAAGACATTTCTGTCTTTTTTTATCTTTCTACATCTATGAAACAATCATGTCCATTTAAGTCATATTTTTCTGTTAGATTATCTTTTTTAACAATATCTAAAGATAATGTTTCATGTTTGATATATTCATTGAATTTAATAACACAGTTATCAATATCTGTATCTCCATTATAGTATAGTGTAATTCTATCTACTACATTGAAGTCTTTATTCTTACGTAATTGTTGTACTTTAGAAATCATTTCTCTAGCGATACCTTCTAATATTAATTCATCTGTTAATGTCGTATCTAAGATAATGAAGTTATTGTTTTCCATACCAACGTTGAATCCTTCTTTAGATGAAATACGAATATCTACCATATCTGGAGTTATTTCTTTATCTTCTCCACCAATATTCATTGTAATAGATTTACCACTTTGTAATTCATTTACTTCTTTCGAAGGTAGTTCTTCTAATTTTGTTTGGAATTCTTTGATTAATGAACCAAATACTTTACCAACTGTTTTGAAGTTTGGTTTAACAGATAAGTTCATGTATTCATTTAGGTTATCAACAAAAACAATGTTTTTAATATTTAATTCCTCTTGAATTTCTGGTACTAAGTCTTGAATTAGTTCTTTATTAGCACCATCTAGTAATGCTTCACTAAGTGGTTGTCTTACTTTAATCTTCGCTTCTTCACGAACGAATCTACCAATAGAAATTAAACTTCTAACTAAATCCATTCTTTCTTCAATATGATTGTCAATTAATTTTTTATTTACTTTAGGGAAGTCAGATAAATGTACGGATTTTTCTCCTGTTAGTTTTGTATAGATTTCATCACTTAAGAAAGGTACTACTGGAGCAATCATTTGTGATAATCCAACTAATACTTCATAAGTTGTTATATATACACTCTTTTTAGAATTATCTAGTTCAGATGCCCAGAAACGTTTTCTATTACGTCTAATATACCAGTTAGATAAGTCTTCTGAGACAAATTCCGTAATTGCTTTTACTACTTTATTTAAATCATATTCTTCATAAGAATCTGTAACATATTGTAATAGTTTATTGTATTTAGATAATAACCATTTATCGATTTCTTCTCTCTTGCTATATGGTACATTACATTTTTCTATATCAATGTTATCTGTATTTGCATATAGAGCAAAGAATGAATATGTATTTTTTAATGGATTAAAGAATTTAGAATATACTTCTTTTAGTCCTTCTTCATCGAATTTTAATGGTGTCCATACTGGTGATACATATGGTAGATAGAATCTAATTGTATCGGAACCAGCTGATTCAATTAAACTAAATGGTTCAATCGCATTCCCTTTAGATTTATGCATTTTTTGACCATTTTTATCTAGTAATAGTTCGTTAACTAATACATTTTTGTATGGTGATTTACCTGTTACAAAGACACTAATTAGTAATAAACTATAGAACCATCCACGAGTTTGATCAATTCCTTCGCAAATAAAGTCTGCTGGAAATTGTGATTCCCAAAGTTCTTTATTTTCAAATGGATAATGATATTGAGCAAATGGCATAGCTCCACTATCGAACCAACAATCGATAACTTCTTCTACTCTACTCATCTTCTTACCACATTCTGGACAAGTAATATGAATATCATCTACATAAGGTCTATGTAATTCTATTTCAGCTCTATCTACTGGTTCAATCGCTTTATTAGCTAATTCTTCTCTTGAACCAATCATTTCCATGTGACCACATTCACATCTCCATAATGGTAATGGTGTTCCCCAATATCTATTTCTTGAAATAGCCCAATCATTCATGTTTTCTAACCAGTTTCCAAAACGTTTTTCTCCAACAAATGATGGGAACCAATGAACTTTATTATTTTCTTTTATAACTTTATCTTGGTATTTTGTAACTGCTAAATAATATGATGGTCTAGAATAATAAACTAGTGGTGAATGACATCTCCAGCAATGTGGATAGTCGTGTTTCATTTTTTGTGATTTGAATAGTTTATCATTTTCTTTTAACCATTGTACTACTTTCAAATCTGCATCAAAGATGAAGTCACCTTTCCATGGACCATCTGTATAGCAACCAGCTTCATCTACTGGATTTAAGAATGGTAAATCATATTTTCTTGATACACGATTATCATCTTCACCAAACGCTGGGGCAATATGAACGATACCTGTACCATCTGTCATAGTTACATAGTCATCACATACAACAAAGAATCCTTTTTTATCAGTCTTTAGGAATGGTAATAATTGTTCATATTCCATGTATTCTAAGTCTTTTCCTTTGTATGTTTCTAGTACTTCGAATTCATCACCTAACACAGCATTGGCTAATGCTTCAGCAAGAATGAATTTATATCCTTTAGATTCTACTTTTACATATTTTTCTTTTGGATTAACACATAATCCTACATTAGATAGTAATGTCCAAGGAGTTGTTGTCCATACTAAGAAATAAACATCTTCATCTTTTTTCTTAAATGGAACGATTACAGTATTGGCTGTATCTTCTTGGTAACCTTGAGCTACTTCGTGAGAAGCTAGTCCGGTTCCACAGCGTGGGCACCAAGGAACAATTTTTACTCCTTCATAGAATAAACCTTCGTCAAAGAATTTCTTTAGAATCCACCATTCTGTTTCAATATAATCATTTTTATATGTAACATAAGCACTATCTAAATCAATGAATTGTCCCATTTTTTCTGTTAGTTTACGGAATGCTAATTCATTTTCCCAAACAGATTCACGGCATTTTTCATTGAATTCTTTGATACCATATTTTTCAATATCATCTTTCGATGTGAATCCTAATTGTTTTTCTACTTGTACTTCAACAGGTAATCCGTGTGTACCATCCGATTGAAATTTTACATATCCATGTTCTACTTTGATACCAGCCGTAACAAGTTTGTAACTACCATTTTGATTATAGGAATAAATCTTTATTGTATTTCCGTCTTTATATACTCCATCTAGATAAATCAAAATATTATTTCCTGCTGGAATATTAGAAGAATAAGTCAATGGATTAGAACTTGTTTTTGTTATGGTAGGATCTAATTCTTCAATAAGGTTTTCTTTTAATTCTATTTGATATAATAATCCACTATACATATTTACAACATTATAATATAATGACGTTCCATTATTCGTAATTTTTTCTAATACATCTACAGATATTTTACTATCTACAGTAGTCGTAGCGTATAGAGAATTGGTTGTATAAGTTCCAGCTCCAATGCTGTTAATTACTTCAGCATTTGGATTTCTATATACTACTAAAGAGTATTTTGATTCTGAATCATCTGTTTCTTTAACTGTAATTGTAACTAAATTTAATCCTTCTTTTAGATTCTCATTCCCATTAATTTCATATGTTGCAGTTTGACTTTCTGTAACTGGTGAAATTGCTAAAGAACTTTCGCTGTTTGGAATACCAACTAAGAAATCCGTTTTACCTCCAGATAAATCTAATACTAAACCATTTACTTTCAAACTTAGTAATTTATTACTTTGTACTTGGCTTTGAAATTCTTCTGTTGAGCGTACTATTTTAATGGTATATTCTTCTTCTTTTCCACCACTACTTTTTACATTTAAAACAAAAATGTTATCTCCAATTCCTAATTCTTTTTTTCCTGTTCCAGTTAAGGAAGCATTCGGATCATTGGTTCTTGCTGTTATCAAAACACTATCAATACTTCTACTTACAACTGCATTATAGTTTGTTTCTCCTTCTGTGTATTTTATTTCTGTATTTGTAACACTTAATTCTTTTAAAGATACATCTCCTGTACGATTATCTTTTCTTGTTACATCTATTTCATATACATTCGTATCTCCGTTTTGAGCAATAACAGTTACTCTTAGTTTGTTTAAACCATATTCAAGTTTTTGTGTTTCGTCTCCTTCTATCGTTTGATAGCTATTACCTTTTTCAGCTCTGATGTAAATGGAATCAACATTTGGTTCTACTACTAATGTATAGTTTTTTCTATCTTCATTAAATGTAGGAGTAAGACGATATCCTTCTACTGTTAAAGATTTTAATTTAACAGAATCACTTGCATCTTTTCCAACAATCGTTATTGTACTACCATTTTCGTGAGGAATTACATTATTATCTTGAAAATATGATAGACCTCCATTATGATCACTAGAATTTTCATTTCTTTCAACTCTTAAAATGGTTTGACCTGCTTTTAAGACTCTAAATTTCATTTGGTAAACTCCACCACTTGACCAACTGGTTGTAGTTCCATCTTTGTTGATATATACTCTACCATTTTCAGAGATAGCTTCTCCTCTTGCTGATCCTCCTTTTGTAAATACTCCTTCTTCGAGTTTTAAATAAGAGTTATCAAAAGTTACTAACAAGTGTGTTTCTTTAATATATTGATTGGCTCCATAGTCCATATTAATAGATACGTAAACATATGATCCTACTATTGGACTTTGTGTAGATGCTACTAATTGTGTATATGCATGTGCAATCGTAGGAAATATCATAATTAATAATATAAATGTAATTATTCTTTTTAGATTTTTCATATTCATCAATCCCTATTTTTCTACTATGTTCATTATATTATATATTTTTATATAATTCAATTCTATAGCATTTACCTTTTTTAATTTTTTTGTTATTCTAGATTTAGGGTGATATTATGAATGATTGTATTTTTTGTAAAATAATTCATGGAGAAATTCCATCAAAGAAAGTTTTTGAAAATGATAAAGTAATTGCTATTATGGATGTGAATCCTAAAGTAGATGGACATACTTTAGTTATCCCTAAAAAACATGTTACTGATTTTACAGAATTAAGTAATGAAGATGTTGTGGATATCTATGAAGTTGCTAAATCATTAGGACCTAATATTATGAAGAAATTAGGAGCTAGAGCATTAACTTGTGGTATCAATTATGGTGATTCACAAGCTGTTAAACATGTTCATTTACACTTACTTCCAGATTATACTATTAAAGAAAAAACGGAACGAAGTAACGATGAAATTTATGACATAATAAAAGAAGATTAAATCTTCTTTTTTTTATAGATATTTTTTTAATTCTTCGATATTTTTTTGCTCAACTTCTAATAATCTTTCTGCAAGATTTCTTGTTTTTTTATCAATGTCTTCATAATTATTTAGTTTTTCTTGTATTTCAATAATTCCTTTGTTAGTTCCTTCGATCATCATCTTGGCAATATTGCTTACAGATTTATCTGTCATTGTTTTCATTTTAGCATCAATCAAAGTCATCATTTTTGCCATCATACCAATACTTTTTTCATCTTCATCTTGTTTATTTAAATATTTTGTAGCTTCTGTACAGATTGCTTGATAATCCTTTTCTTGCTCTTTAATGACTTTTAACATCTTTTTATCTTTTATTTCCTTTTTGATGTTATCAATACCAATAATGCCCATTTGAGCATTTTGATATATGTAATTTAAAAATTCTATATTTTGTTCCATATTATCACCATTATTAGTATGAATACAAAATATTTTTTTATACAAAAAATAGTGATTTCTCACTATTTTAACCATTTGTATTTTTTATTTAATTTGATTAAGCAAAAGCCAATGACCATTGTTGCAATGATTGTTGATGCAATTAGAATATCTGCAGTATTTGGGTTTTCTGGTACAAATCTTGCTTCTATTAATACATCTGCACTAGGCATTGTAAATTTATAATCTGTGAAAGTTACGACATTACCATTGGCATCTGTTACTTTTACTTCTGCTAGTACATATCCTTTTTCTGGAACAACTTCGAATACTATACCTTCTCCACTTGCTGATCTACCAATTGCTTTTATTGTACCTTTTCCTTCTACTACTTTTGTTTCAATAGCATAATCCATATTTAATTTAATCGTTATTGTATTACTATCTAATTCTTTTATTCTAGGTGAAGCAAGCTGATAATTATGACCAGATTCAATTTCTATAGAATCCCCGTCTGCCATGATTACTTGGTCTTCATAGCCTGACCTATAACCAATTTGTGCTTCACAATAAGAATAGATATTTATTTCTTCAGTACTATCACTTGGATTTTCTTCATTGGTGTTTCCTTTTGGTTTATATCCATCAGCTATGCATTGTTGTATACTATAGCTATAATAATTATATTTTAAAGTTAAGATTACTCCATTATTAACTAGGTCAATCATTCTCATTTCATTGTAGTATAAGTCTTCATCTGTATAGTTAGAAATATTTTTAATCAAATCTGTTATATCTTCTGTATATTCTTTTTTACCACTTAAATTGTATTTTACTATTTCATATGTTGCTGAAATATTTTTATGATCATATGAAGATTTTGTAATATAGATACCATTTAGATTAATATCTACTACAGGATATTCTTTTACACTATTAAATTTATAAGATATGATTTTTTCTTCATCCTTATTATAAATATATAAATAACTATCATTGGAATTCAAATCAAACTTGTAAACAATATAATAGCCATTATTTATATGAGCAACTAATGGAAACATTCCATTTTCTAATAATTGATATATAAAATAATAATCTCCTAGATAATTCTTAATTTCTGATTCTGATAAGTCTTCAAGATTATATTGGTTGCATGATTTATTACTTTCACATATTTGAATGAAACTATTACCAGCACGATAATACAAATAATGTGTTTCATCTATTCTTTTATCATATTCATTATAAAATCGATTATAATATCGATTAAACGAATCATTTAACTTGTTATTTTGATATATATATTCCCAATCATCTGAATTATTAATACTTTGGGTATTTATTCTTTTTCCGTCTCTAGAATACGTAACTAATTTTGAATTATTAATTCCTTGTTCATAAAAATAATATTGATTATCATCTTCTAAAATAAAGCTATTATCACTACTTTTTTCCATATCCCATGCGTAACTATATTCTTCTTTTGCACTTACTAAGAAAGGAATCAGTAATAATAGTATCAATATTTTCTTTTTCATATATACAACCTCTATTCTAATTTAATTATAATATTGAATTTTATTGTTTACAATTCCGTGATAATATGTTTACATTTTTATTTTACATCGTGTCAAATAAAAAAATAGTGATTGCTCACTATTTTAACCATTTTACTTTTTTCTCTAGTACTAGGAATACTAAACCTAATCCTACAGCAATGATAATTGCACTTGCTATTATCATATCAGCTGTATTTGGGTTTTCTGGAATAAATTTTGCTTCAATTAGTACATCTGCACTAGGCATTGTAAATTTGTAATCTGTGAATATTACTACATTACCATTGGCATCTGTTACTTTTACTTCACTTAGTACATAACCTGGTTTTGGTTTCACTGTAAATTCTACATAACTTCCCACAAATGCCCTTATAGTACTTGCCTCAACAGTTCCATTTCCATCTGTTTTGGTTTCAACATTATATCTTATTCTATATTCTGTAACAGCCACATAAGGATCATCATTATCATTTCTATTTGTCCATTTTGCTAAGAAACCATCACTTGTTGGTGTGATATTTTTTACTACTCCAATTATGTCTTCTACTGGTTCATAAACTGGAAGTTCTTCAATATAATTAAAATTTAAATCAAATACACTGATAGTAATTCTTTCTCCGCATAGTTCAGATGGTACCATTTCTGACTTTTCTTTTGGTCCTTCAATATTTCCTTCTGGTTTTGCTGGAGGTTCTTCTCCATCTTTTTTCTCTGGAGCTTTATTTCCTGCCGGTGTTCCTGGAGAATGATTAATTTCTAATTCGTCTATTACACATCCACTACCACTAGAGTATCTAGCTCCACCAAGTACAATGTAATCTCCTACTTTTGCTCCGCTTATAAAGTATTTGTCTTCATCTCCATCTTCCCATACCATGGTTGCTTTTCCTGATGAAGATATTTTATATACATCAAAATGTGTTACATAAAAATCATTTCCTACTTTGAAGAAAGAATCAACATAAAAATCTAAATTGCTACCTGTTATTGTTTTTTGACTTTTAACGTTCAATTCTGAATCTAATGTAGCAATACCAGATCTACTATTGGCTTTATCCCATGTTAAGACATAAAGCGTATTATCTTCAACTATAAAACCTTTATTACTATGTAAACTAATATCTATATTGGTATTTATTACATTTAGATTACTATCTATAGTTGCTATGCCATCCCATGAAGCAAGTACATAGTTATCTCCCAATTTATCAATATAGAATCCATAGATATCATTTGTAGATTTTTCTTCTTCTCCATTAGCTAAATTAACTTTATAAACACCTCGTTCAGGTCCAAAGTTCACTACATATATTACAAAGTTATCATCCACAACAAAATCTATAGAGTAGTTATCTTCTGGAGCTATTTCTATTTTCCATTTTTGTCTTCCACTTTCATTTAATAGTTTTAGCGTTCCACCTTGTAAAACAACATATCCCTCTTCTGTTTTTACGCTATTTATAAGGTTACCTTCAGTCCAACTATTGGCTGATAGTTCAAATTCATTATAGAATTCAAAATTTGATTCATAAGCAGAAACTTTTGGAATGAATATAATTGCTAAAAGTATCAGTATGTTTAAAATTTTCTTTTTCATTACACTACCTCTATTCTGATTTTATTTTACATTATTATTTGTTTTTTGTCAATAAAAAAGAGGTTTATTAAACCTCTTGTACTACGGCAATAATCATTGGCTTGCATTCAGTTTCATGATATAGATATTTGCCTAATTCTTCTCTTATTTCGTTTTTAATTTTATTGAATTCAATATAATTTTCCATAATATTTCTTTCAACAATTGCTTGTGAGATTCTTTTGATTTCTGCTATCATTTCTGCAGAGTCTTTCACGTAGATAAATCCTCTTGTTGTTACTTCTGGACCAACTAGTATTATTTTATCTTTTTTAGATATCGTAGCACTAATTAACACAATACCATTTTCTGATAACATTTCACGGTCTTTAATAACAAGTTCTCCTACATCTTCTGTACTATTACCATCAATTAAGATATCATTGATTTTAATATGATCAAAGCATTCTTTATTTAATTCACCATTATTAATTTCTATTACATCACCATTTTGCTTTAGAATAATATTTTCACTAGGAATATTTAGTTCTGATGCAATATTTGCATTGTTAACCATGAATCTATATTCTCCTTTTACAGGAATATAATATTTTGGTTTTAATAAATCAATCATAATCATTAAATCTTCTGATGAAGCATGATGTAAGATTGTTTTTTCTTTTGGGACAGATACAATATCACAACCATGTGTAGCTAGATCATTTTCTACTTTGACTAATGTTTTTTCACTACTATCATATTTTGGTTCTGCAAATACAAACGTATCTGTTTGCTTTAAGTGAATAAATTTATCATATCCATTAATGATTTTACTAATAGATGCATATGGATTTTCTTTACTATCTTGAACTAATAAAATAGAATCTTTATCTTCAATATTTGATAAGTCTCCTAACATATTATCATTAAATTCTAAGTAACCTTCTTTTTTTGAGAATGCAATGATGTTTTGTAAATTTTTACCCATAATGACAATCTTACGATGAGTATTTTTAGCGGCATTAAAGATTTCTTGAATTGTATAAATATGCGTTGGTAATACAGCAAATACAACTCTATTTTCATGATGTTTTAATGCATCTTTAAAAAACGTTTCTAATCTATGAGCAGGTGATGTATGACCAATTCTTTCTGAGAAAACTGATTCACACATAAATGCTAATACTTTTTGTTTTCCTACATATGCTATTTTTCCTAAATCCATCGCATACTTACCCATCATTTTTGGATCAATTAAGAAGTCTCCAGAATAGCATACTGCTCCATCTGGTGTATTGACTACATACATAACAGCATCTGGTGCAGAATGATTAACACTAATTGGGAAAATACTAATTTTACCAAAGTTAATCTTTTTATGTGGTTTGATTTCGATTATTTTATTTTCATCTACTCCATCATTTGTAAGAATAAACTTTGTAAAACGAGTTGCATATATTTTAATATTTGGTATTTGCATTAATAGTTCTTTTGTAGAACCCATATTTTCATAATGACCATGTGTTAAGAAAACACCTTTTACTCTATTTTGATTTTCAATTAAATAACTAAAATCAGGAATAATATGATCAATACCATATAAATTCTCATTAGCATATTTTAAACCACAATCAAAAACATAAATATCATTATCTATTTCAACACAGTAGCAATTTTTGCCCATTTCGTCTAGTCCACCCAGACTAAAAATTCTTATATTACACATAATATATCTCTTCTCTCTATTTATTAAATTTGTTATAAAAAGGCTTGTGTCTATGTAATTATAGCAAAAAAAGAGATGATTAGCAATATTATCTATCTTCTTTTAGTAAGTTACTAATTGTAACTATTTTTATATTTTTTGATGAGATATAGTTTAATAATAACTTACATTGTTCTTCTGTAAGAGTATTTTCTATTAATATGATTTCTCCATTATGAATTTTATTTAAATGATAACTAAAATTGGATTTGTTAAGTATTAAAGATGGTTTAATAACATATTTGTTATTACATAGAGATGATATTGTATCTGTTTTTGTAAAGCATATATTTTTATTTAGTTTGTTCTTACTTAAGAATTTATCTATTCTATAGTAAGTTTGTTCTTGATAAGCATAATTAATCATTTCATATGATGTATTATATCTTTCTTCTGTTATTAAAAGATTGACTGGATAATTATTTTTAATTAGGTATTCCGATATATTTGTAATCTTTTCAAAGATGATAGATATTTCTTTGTTCTTTTCATTTCCTCTAATAATAATTTTATCTTTATGATCTTCCAGTAATATCTCAGGAGATATTGAGTAAAAAACTAATTTTGTTTCATCATAAATATTATTCATATTCCTCAGTGATGCATTTTTATTTATTTTTTTACCATATAAACCTGGTATTATATATTTATTATCAATAATCATTCCATCTATACTTGATACTTCTAATGCAATGCTATTTTTTTCTATTTCTTGATATATTGGATTATTATTTTTCATATATAAAGCTACTCTTTCTGTGTAGTAAAAACTCATAAAACAAATCATAACAACTCCTAAATAGGTAAAGAATTTTTTCATATTATCACCTATTTAAATATATGATATCAATAAAAAAGTTAATTCTTTTTTGAATTAACTTTTTAATGAATGTAGATATGGTTTTGTAATCCCTTATGGGATTGTTTAGGAATGATTATTTAGCAATTTATTCGGTAATATGTAGTTACTCTTCTTCTTTTTTACTAGATAAGAAGGTAACCTTTTCGGCAATGACTTCCGTTATATATTTCTTTTCTCCATCTTTGTCATCATATGAACTTACTTGAAGACGACCTTTGATGCCTACAATATCTCCTTTTTTACAATATTCTCCTGTACTTTCTGCAATAGCGTTCCAAAGTACACATCTAATAAAATCAGCTTCATATACTCCTTCTGCATTTTTATATGAACGTTGAACTGCTAAAGTTATTGATGATACTTTTTTGCCACTTTCTAATGTGTTCACTTCAAGATCATCTGTAAGTCTTCCCACTAAAATGACTTGATTAAGCATTTCATCCCTCCTTTCGAGGATGATAATAGCAAATAACATTTAGGGTTTCAAATCACTACTTTTTTATTTTATTAATAGTTTTATTATCATTTTCAGAATCTTTTCTAACTATTATTATTTTTTGATATATAAAAAGTACTATAAAATATTACTTTATAGTACTTATCTATTTTTTTGATAGTTTTTTAATTTTTTGATTATAGTATTCAACCTTACCAGCTATATAAGATCTTGTACTGTTATTATTTATCATTATAGTTGTATCTCCTATTACTAAATATTCATAATCATCAAACTCATATGGAATATAATCATATATATGATTATGTAATGTTTCTTGATTAAAGTCAGTTATAACACCTAAAAATGGTGATATTTCTATTATTTTTCCTTGGAAATCATATGTTTCCACAGGAATTGTAAAATCTAATATACAAGGTATATTATCTATAACTGCTAAATTGAAAGCATGTCCTCCACTACCATATTTTGTATTAACCGCTCCTCCTAAATATATTGTTTTATATCCAAATACACTTAGAATATTTTCTGCTATAGCACTATATTCACTACATTTGGCATTATTTTTGCCTTTAAAATCACTTAGATGATGTCCTGTACTTGGAGTTATATATCTACCATTAGAATTTAGAAAAGGCTGATGCATTTCCATTCTTGTTTTGTTATAGGTATCTAATGAAAAAAAATAATCATCTATAAATGTATATACATGTTTTAAAAAATCTAAACTATCTTTTATTTCTTGCTCTTTAATATATAAAGCAAATTCATATAAATAATCATGATTATCTATATAGTAATAGCATCCATTATTTGTAGTAAATCCATTTTTATTTGGTAGGAAGGAATATATTATTTTTACATCTTCTGGAATGAATCCTTGCCATATAGCTTGGCTATTTAGTTTTTGTTCTCCTCCCATTTCTAGTAAAGGATTGATATCACAATCTATTCCTATAAATCTCTCTTTATAAGCAGATGCATAATATTTTAGTTCATCTATTTTTAAAGATAATAATTCTTTGATTTGTTCGTTGCTTAAATTTCGTATCATATAATAGAAATTCATATTATCACCTACTTATTTTTGTATTATAACATATATTCTTTATAGAATTGAAAACAATGAATATTTTTGATAATATTATCATAGGTGATAATATGAATACTACAGAAGTAAATAGAGAGATACTTAATTCTATCTATCAACAATATCCTTATGCTGTTGATGAATTAAAGTTAGAAGGAGATTTTTTAGTATATAAAAATGAAAGAGTCGATATTAGTAAGTTTAATTTAAATGATTTAATATATGGCGATTCTGAGTTTGCGCATTCTTTGGTTAGTTTAAAATCAGGAGATGTTTTTACAATTATTAAAATGCATGTACAAGGTATGGAGTTAAAAAGCGTTCCAAAACCATATGATGATGAAAATATCGATAATACAAGAAATGAAACAAATAAAGAACACGAAGTACGTGAAGATGATGTAGAAAATCTTCAAGATGTAAATAGTGACGATACCCTTTCTGAAAAAGAAGAAAAAGATAAAAAGAAGATTGTAACGGAAAACGAATTTCTAGCGATGTTCTCTCCAAGTATAAAAGAAGAATTTACTTTAGAGGAAAAAGAAACAGCAAATGTTTATTATTCGTTTTATAAAGATTTAATCAATTATGAAGATTATGCTCTTCCTTGGTTGAAAGATATGTTACGTAAATTTAGAGCTTTTGTTACGGATATTGAAATTCGCTTAGATAATGTAGAAAATGCTACTATTAGAGAAAGAGAATTATTATCTAAAAGAGATGAATTAGAAGAACAAAAGAAGGATTTCTTTACAAAAGAAACAAAACAAGAAGATTATGTACGTAAATTGACATTGCAAAATCATGATCAGATTGGTAGTACTAGTACATTACAAGTTGTTGCGTTAATTGTTGGTATTGTTATTTTGTTAACTATTATTACATTATCATTAATTGGATAAAAAAAGGACTATATAGTCCTTTTTATTTTGCCTGAACTGAGGTAATAGCAACTACACCTACGATGTCTTCTACACTACATCCTCTAGATAAATCATTAACAGGTTTTTTAATACCTTGTGTAATTGGTCCATAAGCCTCTGCTTTAGCAAGTCTTTGAACCAATTTATATCCAATATTACCTGCATCTAAATCAGGGAATATTAAGACATTAGCATGTCCTGCTACTTTAGAATCTGGTGCTTTGGAAGCAGCTACTTCTGGAACAATAGCAGCATCTAATTGTAGCTCTCCATCAATTACTAAATCTGGATATTCTTTTTTGGCTATTTCTAAGGCTGAAACAACTTTATCAACATCTGCGTGAGAAGCACTTCCTTTTGTCGAATGAGATAATAAAGCAGTAATTGCTTTTTCTCCGGTTAATAATTCAAAACTCTTTGCAGAAGATGCCGCAATAGCTGCTAGTTTTTCTGGATCTGGATTTTGTTCTAGGCCAGAATCTCCAAAGATGAAAGTTCCATGATAACCATATTCGCAATCTGGAACTACCATTAAGAAAAATGCGGATACTAATTTTGAATCAGGAGCTGTTTTAATAATTTGTAATGCTGGTCTTAGAGTATTTGCAGTAGAGTGACATGCACCTGATACAATACCGTCTGCTTCGTTATTGTAAACTAACATACAAGCATAGTACATATAGTCTCCTAGTACTAATTCTTTTGCTTGTTCTAACGTCATACCTTTTTCTTTTCTTAGTTCATATAAATCATTTATTAATTTATCTGTTTCAGGATTTGTAAATGGATTAATAATTTGAATTCCATTTAAATCAATATTCTTTTCGGAAGTTATTTTTTCAATTTTATCTTCTTCCCCAATTAAGATGATTTCTGCTATCTTTTCTTGATGACAAATACTTGCTGCTTTTAGTACTCTTTCATCCATTGTTTCTGGAAGAATAATTCTTTTTATATTATTCTTAGCTCTATCTTTAATTGTTTCAATAAAGTTCATTTTACTACCTCTCTTCTATTTTATTATATTCTTTTTTGGAAACGAAAAAAAGTGTATTTACACTTTTTTATTGATGTTCTTGTGCATACTCCGTATAAAAATCAATCATACATGCATAAATCATTTTAGCAATTCTTACGATACTACTATTATCAGGGATTAATAAACTATAGTTATTTGGTTCATATGTTTTACGTAATTCTTTATTAGGTACATATTTATTTTCTCTTTCATAGTATGTTACTGGAATAATGATTTCTCCTGCCAAAAAATCGATTGTATCTGTACGAGGATCATCTCTATTAATTTTTCTTTTGATATAAATAGATGTAGGACTTTCGACTTCAACATAATTTGGATCTACACTGATGTAATTCATTATATCATCTGTTTCAAATTGACTAAATAGTTCTAAATGATATATTTCTTCAAAGACACCATTTGTATTTAATACAACACCCTCTGTACGTATTGCTTTTGTAATCGTTGCATCAAAATCTTCTTTATTTCTGTTTTTATCAACAACAAAGAATCTTGCTTCTGTATCTCTTTCTGTTTGTTGATAAAGATCTTCATTTGATACTTCAATATAGGTACTATCAGTTTCATAAATTACTCCAAGTTTTTGTGGAGTTAAATCTATTTTATAAGCACCTACTTGAAAGACATACTTTCTTCTTATTAAACATTCTCTTAATAAATTATATAAAACTAGTTTTAGTTCATTATCTGTTATTTCTTTTTTGGTGTCTGTTAATAAAATATTTTCTAAATCTTTAATCTTGTTTTGAAAATCTTCATTATTTCCCTTCATATACTATCACCTAGTGTAATTATACACTATTTTGATATCATTTGTCTTCTAAAATCAATTTAATTGCTGTTTTTTCTTTACCATCTATTTCTATATCTGTAAATGCAGGAATACATATTAAATTAATTCCTCCTGGAGATAGATATCCTCTTGCTATAGAAACTCCTTTAATGGCTTGATTTAGAGCTCCTGCTCCTACGGTTTGAATTTCTAATGTACCTTTTTCTCTAAAGATATTTGCAATAGCTCCTGCTACTTTACTTGGATTAGATTTACTAGATACTTTTAATATTTCCATATTCTTTTCCTCTCTTTCAATAAAATATATGTAATTTTTTATTATTTATGAATAAAAAAAGAAGATTTAATCTTCTTTATATTTATGTATAACATGTAATATATTCTTTTGAACATCAAAGTAATATAAATCATATTCTATGAAATCATTTTCTATATAGTAATAGTAATCATCATTTGTTATGTCTGAATCTGTTAATACATTTGTAATTTGAATGTTATTCATTTCTAACTCAAATGGTATTTCTTTTATTTCTTCTCTTCCATCATATAATGTGTATCCATCTTTATTTTGATAAACATTATTATCATAATAATATGCTTCATATGTTATCATATAACCCGGATATAATTCTTTTGTTATATGATTTTCTGTTAAATAAGATGAATCAATTAATGTATTATTCTGATATTCATTAAAGGAAGTGCTTTCTTTTTTTAGTTGTTTGATTGCTTTATATTTTGATAAATTCCATTCACTAAAGTAATTCATATCTTCTTTTATTTTCTCTTGATTTGTTTCATAGAAATGGTAGAAATAATTATTCAATCTTAGTTTTAATTCTACATCGTTTGTTTGATTATATAATTTTAATAATTCAGGAATGTTATCATAATCATTATTACAAAGATATTCTATATCAATCTTATGATCTTTATAGTACTTATCTATATTTCTAGTAGCTATTATATAGTTTAGAGGTAGTATACCAATTATTGTATAAATTATGGAACAGATTATTAAGTAGTATTTTGTTACATTAAAGTTATCTTTTATACAATAAATGATTGTTGGTACCATTAGAATTAATTCTGTGATTAAAACCACATATACGATTAATCTTAATACTGTATATCCATAAGCTTGTTCATACATATTCATTCTTAAGAAGGATGATATGACAATTATACTTGTTAGTAATATCATGATAACACTCATTATTTGATTAAATTTCTTATCTTTTTCATTAAATTTCTTTGTTATTAAAATAATAATCATATTAATAAATGACACAAACATTAGTTGAAAGAATCCTTGTCTTGCATATTCTGCATAGGTAATATCCATAGATACTTTATGAAATATTAATGATCGAATTTGAATGAAATCAAATATGATATAGATAATATTTAAAGTAAATAATAATGGTTTTATTGTTAGAGTACTATGTTTCTTTTCTTTACCAATATTTTCTTTTTTATCATAGGTATATTTAATATATAACATAGATGCTGTAAAGTAAGTAAAGAAGATAATTAAATAGATACCTCTAAATATTATTTTCCATGCTAATTCACTTATTTTAATATTTTGAATAATTTCTTTTAGATGATTCATAAAATCAAAGAATCCTTGGAATAAATTTTTAAAGATAATATCTGCTGATGATAGTAATGCAATTACGAGAATTATTATTGGTATAATGATAATAATGGATATAATCTTATTTTTTGTTTCTTCTGATAATTTCTTCTTAGTAGTTTTTTCTTTATTATGACTAAAAATTTGTTTATATAATGGTTCTATTTTTTCGAATGGTAAGAATATAATATTCATAGCATTTTCAAATATAGATGGTATTTCATATGTTTTATTTACTGTATATATCAATAGTAATACATAGAATATTATGATAGCAAAGAAGTTACATATTAATGTTACTATGGAAGTATAAAGTAAGAAAGATAATGATAATACAATGATTGGTACCATAAATAATAATCCATATTTATTATTGATTTTATTTTCTTTTTTAAGTATATAGACAATCAATATTACGGTAGGTATGTTAAATAGAATAACAGATAGTCCTAATCTTTGTCCGAAAAATAATATAATATTCCATATTGTTAATAATAATGTTGTTATATATAATTCTTTATTTTTTTTCATAATCAATGATATCTCCTGGTTTACAATCTAGTATTTCACATATTTTTTCTAAGGTTGTGAAACGAATTGCTTTTCCTTTATTATTTTTTAAGATGGATAGATTGGCTTGTGTAATTCCTATCTTCTCTGCGAGTTCTTGGGAAGATATTTTTCTTTTGGCCATCATTACATCTAAGTTTATTATTACACCCATAAAGCCCTCCTATATTGTTAAATCATTTTCTTCTTTGTATTCTGTTGCTTGTTTTAATAATTCTGAAATGATATATAAAGCTACAGATACTCCAAAAAATAATAAACAAAGGAATACTAACACCAATATATAGTTTATATAGGTATTCTTTATGATCAATAACATAAATATTAAATCAAATAACCATATGATGCTTATAATAAATGAGATTATTCCTGTTGTACGTAAGATATGAACAGCTTCATAAGAAAATGAATGATTTTCTTCTAATACTTGAAATATTTTCATAAATTCATAAATAATACCTATCATTAGTATTCCATTTGGATAAATCATAATCATTCCATTGATTCTATTTGTACTATAACGTAATAAGAATGGTATATATATCATGATTGGTATATAGATAAAAAATCCTATAATTAAGATAATCTTTAGTATTTTACCTAACTTATTTAATTGCATAAATATGCCTCCTCATGTATTCATCATATCACTTTATTATTAAAATTCAATATATTTTTATTGTTTTACGATAAAAATATGTAAATAAAAAAAGAACTATTTTGATAGTTCTTCTTCTATACGCATTAATTGATTGTATTTACAAATACGGTCTGTTCTTGACATAGATCCTGTTTTAATTTGACCTAGATTTAATCCAACTGCTAAATCTGCAATTGTTGTATCTTCTGTTTCTCCTGATCTATGAGAAATAACTGTTGCATATCCATTAGCTCTTGCTAATTCAATTGTTTCTAATGTTTCTGTAATTGTACCAATTTGGTTAACTTTTAATAAGATTGCGTTACCTGCATGTTTATCTATACCCATTTGTAAACATTTTTTATTTGTAACGAATAAATCATCTCCAACTAGTTGAATTTTGTCTCCTAGTCTTTCAGTAATTTTTGTAAATCCATCCCAATCATTTTCGTCTACTGGGTCTTCAATAGATATGATTGGATATTTCGTAACTAATTCCTCATAGAAATCAATTAATTCATCTGTAGTTAGAGAACGTCCTTCTCCAACTAATTCATATTTACCATCTTTATAGAATTCTGATGCTGCAACATCGATTCCTAGGCATACATCTTTTCCAGGTTCATAACCAGCTTTTTTGATAGCTTCCATAATAAGTTCGAATCCTTCTGTATTTGATTCTAGATCAGGGGCAAAACCACCTTCATCTCCTACACCAGTTGCTAATCCTCTTTCATTTAATACTTTCTTTAAGTTGTGGAATACTTCTGCTCCAACTCTTACTCTTTCATGAATTGTATCTCTTTGTGGAATAATCATGAATTCTTGGAAATCTAATTTATTATCAGCATGTGCTCCTCCATTGATGATATTCATCATAGGACGAGGAAGTTCTGTACCTTCTCCAATATATTTATATAGAGGAAGTCCTTTTGCATTAGCTACAGCTTTCATAGCAGCCATAGAAATACCTAATATAGCATTCGCTCCAAATTTAGATTTTGTTTCTGTACCATCTAATTCAATCATAGCATAGTCAAGTGCTTTTTGATCTTCAGCATCCATTCCTATTACTAAGTCTCTTAATGGGCCGTTTACGTTTGCAACAGCTTTTAGGGTTCCTTTTCCTAGATATCTAGATTTGTCTCCATCACGAAGTTCTAGAGCTTCTCTTTCTCCAGTAGATGCACCACTTGGTACTGCAGCTCTACCCATAATACCGTTTTCTAAAATTACGTCTACTTCAACAGTAGGATTACCACGTGAGTCAAGTATTTCACGTCCGATTACGTCTTTGATTTTCATAAAATCTCTCCTTCTTGACTTAAGTCTTATTACGGTTATTGACTTAAGATAATATTATAGCATAGATACATGAAAATAAAACAAAAAATGAAGATTATTTTTCTTCATTTTTTTCCCATCTTGCATAGATACCACAAGGTAATATAAGATTACTATTCTTCATAGGTAATCCTATCTCATCACTGGATATATATCCTTTATATTTTTTATTAATTGTTAGTTGTAAAACATTTTCTAATACTGTTTTTGATAATCCTGTTGTATAAGAATTGATTAAGAACATAATTGGATCATCGGATAGTATTTCCGTACATAATTCCACTAATGGATATAAATCTCTTTCAATATCCCAAGTTTCTCCATTCGATCCTCTTCCAAAAGATGGTGGGTCCATTAATATAATATCGTATTTGTTTCCTCTTCTAATTTCTCTTTTAACAAACTTTACTACATCGTCTACTAAGAATCTTACTGGTTTATCTGCTAGATTACTAGATGCTAAATTCTCTTTTGCCCAATCTACCATACCACGAGAAGAATCTACGTGAACTACTTCTGCTCCTGCAGATGCTGCAGCAACAGATGCTGCTCCTGTGTATGCAAATAGATTTAATACTTTAACTGGTCTATGAGCATTTTTTACTTTTTCTCTGATTAGATTCCAGTTGTATGCTTGTTCTGGAAATAAACCTGTATGTTTAAATCCCATAAGTTTTATATTAAAAGTTAAATCTTTATAATGCACTTGCCAACTATCTGGTAAATGATGGTTATTTTCCCAATGACCTCCACCTTTATTACTACGATAATATGTTGCATCTACTTTATTCCATAAATCTTCATGTTCTTTATGATTCCATACAATTTGAGGATCTGGTCTTAATAATGTTTTTCCATTCCAATCTTCTAATTTCATTCCTTCACTCATATCTAGTATTTGATATTCTGTGAAATCATTTACTAATTTCATGTAAATCACCAAAAAGATTATATCATTAATTTATAAGAAAGAAAAACATATAAATGTTTATTTATATGTTTTATCTACTTTCTTTGTTTACGAAGTTCTTCCATTCCTTCTTCTATTCTTTGTTCTATATAATCTTCATGCATTTGTTGAACTTCTTCTAGTTCTTCTAGTTTTTTGTCTTCTTGTAAGGCTTTCTTCAATAATTTTATTAATATATTATAATTTTTAATTTGATAGTATTCTCTAGGAAATATTTGAAAGTCTTCTAATCCTTCTCTTTTGTATTTAGCAATGTATTGTTTTTGCAATTCAAAATATTCTCTCAATACTTCTGGGTCTAAATATCTCATTTTATCAATCCTTTCTAATTTTATCTTGAAATTCCAGCTAAGTCTCCAATTAATCTTATTATCTCATTTCCGAAGTCTTCTGGAAAGTATTCTTTTATTAATGATTCTTCATGATTTATTAACAATTGGGTAACTAATGCTATAATTTCGGCGGATTTTATATCAGTAGAATTATAGTAAGAGCTTCCGTGTCCAAAAGAGCCATGAGCTAAACTACTATCTTCGTATACTCTACCACTTAATAGCGCATCAAAAATATCAGATATTGCGTAAGCATCTTCCATGTCCGTATCTTCTATAGATCTTCGAATTCTTCTCGCTGTATCTTCTATTAATCGGGTTTGAAGGTCACTACCTAATTCTTCCCAATTATCTACATATTTAGAACATTGTTCTCTTGCTATTAACTCAATTGTTTCCCTGTATCCATCTCTATATTTTGATGATTGTTCTGAAAGAGGACCATAACAATCTCTATAAAATTCACCAAATCGTCTTTCAATATCTCCTGTATCTGATGAATCTACTAGATCTCCTATGTCTCTACGAAGACTATAGTTTCTTAAGTAATCTCGGAAGTGCCCTGTTTCATGAAAGAAAGTTCCACCTGTTAAGTCTGCTCTGGTTTCTTCACTAAAATAAATAATTCCACTATTATGATAACTACCTGAACCACTTTTACTAGGTATATCTGTAATAATTAATCCTCTATCTCTTAATTTTTCTAAATATTCAGCAGATCTTCCAGTTGAGCCATCTTTAATTGTTTGATAATAACTTTCCATGCTTCTTAAGCCTTCTTCTGAACTTGCTCTAAATTCTATTCCATCGATTGTTCTGTGATATGGTGCAGTTTCTACTTTTCCTCTCCATTCTCCATATTGTAATCTTGACATAGGCAATTCTGCTGTAGTGGTTGCATCGGCTGTTGATAAAAAAGCAGCTTTATCTGCAATAGTAGATATACGACTATAGCTAGAAACATAGTCTTTCATTGTATCTTCTAGTACATTAAGTGTTAAATACCCAGTAAAAACACCAACTAGTTTTAATGCTGAAGTCCATTTAAACTCTTCTTCCCCAGTAATATATGGTACTAATGATTTTCCAGCACCCATAGCACTTTGAACATAGTTCATTATAGCATTAATATTAATTACTTTCTTGCCTTCTTTTGTTAATGTTTTTAATGATAAGCTATTTTTTAATTGTTGACTTATAAAATCCCAATTAAATACTTGTTTGGAAATTGCATGTAAAACTTTTAGGGCACCATGTTCAACCATATCATGATAAATATTTATTGCTCCTTGACCAAGTTTTCCTTGTGCAACCCATCCTGCTCCAGTTAGTAGACCGGAACCTATTATTCCAAGTTCTCCTAGAGCCGTCACGTCTGTTCCCTTATTTTGATATGTTTTTTCAGCAGCTCCGCCCAATCCTACTACTGTTCCTACAACAAAGGTAGCTACAGCTCCTCCTGGAGACATGGTAACCGCTGTTGCAACAGCTATTTCGGTTGCTTTTTCGGATACATTTCGAATTCCTTGAGCTACTTTACTATCATATTTAATCCACGAAGCGTCATTAATTCCGCTTCCTATTCCATTGTAGAATTCTTCTTCCCAGTCTTTGGCAATGAATTCTCTTATTCCTGTTGTGTCATAACCTAGTAATGTTCCCACATCCGCTACTGCCCATGCGACAGCATCTACTGGTTTTTCTATTATTACTTTTGCTATTCCACTTACCGCACTACCTATAAGTACGACTCCAGTTGCTATAGCGGAGCCAAGAAAGTCTAAGAATCCTCCAAGAATACTTGCAGCTTTAGCTGCTACTTGAGAA